>Ga0180432_10000540_pt1 | contig 62822 bp, 49 predicted proteins | sample SS_ome_10_FD_132414 | JGI IMG/M metagenome (GOLD analysis project Ga0180432, IMG submission 132414) | Hypersaline lake sediment archaeal communities from the Salton Sea, California, USA - SS_1_MS_2 metaG | ecosystem: Environmental > Aquatic > Non-marine Saline and Alkaline > Hypersaline >... | reverse complement strand
GCTGCCGCCTGCGGCGGGCAGCTCTGCCCTGGGCTGTTGAATGCCGGCCCTTCGCGCTGATGGACCCGGCAACGGCTCGTGATCCTGCTTCTACGCAAAAGATGTGTGGAACAACGAGGTGTATTCACCCGGGGCGAAATCGGACGCTCGAATCGAGCACACCCGCTCGGATGCCGGCGAGTCTATTGACCCGGCGGGGCATTTGCAAACAATGGACTGGCGATGAGGAACGCACCGCGGACAGTGTGCCTGCTTGTCCTGCCGGCCGTGTGGGCCGCGGGGTGCGCCACGCCGACGGACAAGTTCATGGCCGAGCGCCCGAAGATTGCCGCGTCGGTGGCGCTGCTGGTGACGCGGGAGATGACCGACTACCCGCTGAAGAGCGCCGAGGAGTTGGCCGACGACTACGTCTTGCCGGGCCTCGAGGCCGCGTTCACCGACGCGCGGGCCATCGCCGATCGCGGCGAACTGAAGGCCGGCGAACTGCTCGTGCTGCCGCGCGTCGCCGTCAAGCGCGACGAGCTGCCAAGCACCATCCAGCACGCGGCGGCGGTCTCGCTGACGGTAGTCGACGCCCGTGGCGCCGAGATCGCCTCGGCAAGCGGGGACGGCGTGGGGCGGTCCGGGACGGTCTCGCCCACGAGCTACCTGATCTTCTACCCCATCGCGGTCGTCTTCAAGCTGTTCACCGACCCGATGGCCCGATCGAGCAGCCAGGACGAGGCCCTCGAATGGGCCGTCTACGACGCCATCCGCAAGCTCCACGCGCAGCGGGAGGTGATTGAGAGCCGGGCCGCCACGAAGGTCGTCCTGCGTCGTTAGAGTGGTGCCCCCCACCCAATCGACAATCGACAATCGTCAATCGTCAATCGTCAATCCCTACAGGCTTCCCTTGGTCGACGGCACGTCGCCTCGGCGTTGGGGATCGACGGCCTTGGCCTGGCGGAGCGACTGGGCGAGTGCCTTGAAGACGGCCTCGGCGGTGTGGTGATCGTTTCCGCCTGCGGGGACGTTGACGTGGAGGTTCATGTCGCCCGCCGCGGCGAACCGGCGAAGGAACTCCTCGACGAGCTGCGTGTCGAACGTGCCGATCTTGTCGCCGGTGAACGGGACGTTGAAGACCACCGCCACCCGCCCCGACAGGTCGATCGCCACGTTGGCCAGCACCTCGTCCATGGGCACCGAGGCCGACCCGTATCGGCAGATGCCCGCCTTGTCGCCCAGGGCCTGCTTGAGGGCCTGCCCGAGACAGATGGCCACGTCCTCGCAGGTGTGGTGGTCGTCGACCTCGAGGTCTCCCCCGGCGGTCACGGTCAGGTCGCTGAGGCTGTGCTTACCGAGGTGGTCGAGCATGTGGTCGAGGAACCCGATGCCGGTGTCGGCCTCGACCTGCCCGCTGCCGTCCAGGTCCAGCGTCAACTCGATGGTGGTCTCTTTGGTCTCCCGGCGGATTGTCGCGGTCCTGTTGCTCATGAAAGCCCTCAATCGCCCATCATCTCCCTCAGCGCGCCGACCAGCGCGGCGTTGTGGTCGTCGGCGCCCACGGTGATTCTCAGCGTGTCGTCGAGTCTGGGCTGCTTGAAGTATCGGACGAGGATTCCGCGTGCCTTGAGCCCTTCGTAGAGGGCCTGGGCGCCGCCTGCGGGCGGGCGGACCAGGAGGAAGTTCGCCTGCGAGGGCCAGACCGTAAAGCCCAGCGCCGTCAGGTCGCCGGCCAGGCGGGCCCGCGAGGCGCGGACGCGGGCGATGTTGGCGTCCTTGTGCTCCTGGTCTCGCATGGCCGCCGCCCCCACCGCGCAGGCCAGCGCGCTGACGTTGTAGCTGTCCTTGACCTTGGCCAGCCCGTCCAGCAGTGCCGGATTGCCCACGCCGAACCCCAGCCTGAGGCCCGCAAGCGAGTAGCTCTTCGACAGCGTCCGCAGGACGATCACGTTGTCGAATCGCCTCACCAGGTCCAGGGCGGTCTCGTCGGCGAAGTCGACGTAGGCCTCGTCGATCGCCAGCACGCCGCCCAGCCGCTCGGCCAGCTCGGCCAGTTGGGCGTTCGGCGCCGGCGTCCCGGACGGGCTGTTCGGACTGGCCACCAGCGTGAGCGCCCCGCCCGCGTCGGCCAGGGCGTCCACCGGCAGGGAGTAGTCGTCGTCGAAGGGCACCTCGACAACCTCGGCGTCCTGGATCTGCGCCAACGTGCGGTACAGGACGTACGTGGGCATGGGGTAGACCACCCGCCGGCCGGGCTCGGCCAGCGACCGCAGCAGCATCGTCAGCAGGTCGTCGCTGCCGTTGCCCGGGAGAATCCACGTGCTGTCGACCCCGAGCACCTCGGCGGCCGCGGCGCGGAACGCCTCGGCGTACGGATGCGGATACCGCCGAAGCAGGTCCCCGTCGAAGCCGCGCAGCACCTCCATCGCCGCCGGGCTCGGCGGATAGGGATTCTCATTGGTGTTGAGCTTGACGACCTTCGTCCCGGGCGCCGGCTGCTCGCCTGGTACGTAGGCGGTCATCGCGTTGATTGCTTTTCGGAAGTAACTCATTGATCTATAGGATACACGCGCCGCTATTCGTTTTCCCGTCGGATCTCGACAGCGTGCGCATGGGCCGTCAGCCCCTCGCGCGTGGCGAAATCACAGACGTCGTCGGCATCCTCTGCCAATGCGGCCGCGTCGTAGCTGACGACGCTCGAGGCCTTGAGGAAATCGTTGCAGCTCAGCGGGCCGAAGAACTTCGCCGTGCCTCCGGTCGGCAGCACGTGGGACGGCCCGGCGGTGTAGTCGCCCAGCGGGACCGGGGTGTGCGGGCCGACGAAGATCGCCCCGGCGTGGCGGATCCTCTCCAGGGCCGCCGCGTCGTCCTCGGTGATGATCTGCAGGTGCTCGGTGGCGAAGTCGTTGGCCACGTCGCAGGCGGCCGCCAGGTCCGGCACGACGATGATCGCGCTGTACCGCTCGAGCGCCGCCCTCAGGGCCTCCAGGCGGTCCAGCGTCACGATCTGCCGCTCGATCGCGAACTTGACCTCCTCGGCGAGCTTGGCCGAATACGTCACCAGCACCGCCGAGCCCGGGTCGTGCTCGGCCTGGGCCAGCATGTCCGCGGCGACCCACGTGGCGTCGGCCGACTGGTCCGCCACGATCAGCACCTCGCTGGGTCCGGCGATGGAGTCGATGCCGACGCGCCCGAACAGTTGCCTCTTGGCTTCGGCGATGAAGGCGCTTCCGGGCCCGACGATTTTGTGGACGGCGGGGATGGATTCGGTGCCGACGGCCAGGGCCGCCACGCCGGGCGTCCCGCTGACGCGGTAGACTTCGTCCAGGCCGAGTTCACCCGCCACCGCCAGCACGAGCGGACTGATGTCGCCGTCGGTCGTTGGCGGGCTGACCAGTGCGATCTGCCTGACGCCCGCGACTTGCGCGGGCACGAGCGTCATCAGCACGCTGGAGACGAGCACGGCCCCGGTCCCGCTGCCGCCCGGTATGTATGCGCCCACGCGGTCGATCGGCGTGTACCGCACGCCCAGTTGGCGGCCGCCGCGCTTCAACGGCGCCGGCGCCTCGAGCAGGATGCTCTGCTGATACGCGCGGATGTTCGCGATGACCCGCCGCATCAGGTCCATGAACGCCCCGTCCGCCGCCGCGTGGGCCGTGCCGATCTCGGCCGCGCTGACCCGTAGCGTTTGGGGCGTCAGCTCGACGCCTTCGAGCTGCCGGGTCAGGTCGATGACGGCCTGGTCGCCGCGGCGCTCCACATCGCTGATGATCCGTGCCACGGCGGCGGGCACGTCGATCTGCCCGGCGGCGGCGGCGGTCAGCCCCCCGGCGCGGAGCATGTCGCGCACCTGGGCCACGGCCGCATCGTTCAGCGGATCGTCCGTCTTGATGATTCGCACGCTCATAGTAGGTGGACTCTACTTGGACCGCGTCGGCGATGCAATCGTGTGCGTGAAGCGCCGGGCGCCCCGGTTCACTCGTGGAGCGGGCGCCCGGGCTGCTGCCCGTCCAGGACGGCGCGCCGGACGGCGGCGGCGAGCCCGTCGGCGTCGTTAGTGTCGGTGACGTAGTCGGCGGCTTCCATGGCCTTGGGCGAGGCGTTGCCCATGGCCACGCCCAGACGCGCCCACCGCAGCATGCCGACGTCGTTCGCGTTGTCCCCGGCGGCCATCACTTCGCTCCGGTCGATCCCGAGCTGGGCGGCCACCGACCGCAGGCACCGGCCCTTCGAGGCCAGCCTGTGGATCACCTGGAGCAGGTTCTCCTCCGTCTGGGCGATGGTCAGTTCGTCGGCCAGCTCCTCGCGCAGCGCGAGGCCCACGTCGCTCAGCCTCTCTTGCTTGTCTATCAGCAGCAGCTTGGTCGCCGGGCGGTTCAGCCAGCTCTCGACCGGACCCACCACGTCGGGTCGCGCGCCCGTGTCCGGGCTGTCGTGATGGGCCCTGCTGAACCGCGTGGTGTACCACCGGTCGATGATCTCGGCGGAGATGATGATCTTCGGATAGAGCTGCCTGGCCCGTTGGACGGCCCTGACGGCCAGCCGCGTGGGGATGGGCCTGTGGATAAGGATCTGCCCGGTGGCGGGCATGTACACCAGCGCCCCGTTGCAGCAGATCGCGGGCGTGTCGAGCCGGAGTTGGCGATAGAAGCCCAGGACGGTTCTTGGCGGGCGGGCCGAGGCCAGCACCACCCGCACGCCGGCGACGTCCATCGCCTCTCTCAAGGTCTCGGCGGTGGCCTGGGTGATCTGCTTGTCCTCCGTCAGCAGGGTCCCGTCGAGATCAATGGCTATCAGCTTGATTTTCATGGCGTTTCGGTTCCGGACGCATCATAATGTCTTACGGTCCCGAAGGCACGAATGTTAGGCCGCCGCCGGGAAAAATCGCCCTCCGCGGGAACCGTCGCCCTGGTGTGAACGTCACAAGAGTGTATCGGCGCGCGGCCGCGGCGAAGGTGGGTTTGTGCGCTCGAAGAGGAGCACAAAGATGGGTTTGCGACTATTGCGGGACCGGCCGGTGCTGACGGCGGCGGTGCTGCTGCTGGCGGCGCTGGCCGCCCCGGGCAAGCGCCCCGGGCTGCCTCTGGTCGCTCCGGCCGGCGGGGCGACCCCGGGCGGACCGACCGGACTGCACCTCCCCCGCACGAAGCGGGCGAACTTCACCTACCAGGTCAATGACGGGGCCGGGTTCCGCTGGGACATCCAGTACTACGGCAGCATCGGCCAGGGAACGAACTACGCCTACAGCGGTGGGCTGTACTGCCAGATCAACGGCTCGAACGTCTCGACGAACGGCGTGGGGTGGGTCAACAAGGCCGGCGACGAGATAGAGATCGGGCCGTACAGCCGCAACAACCTCCAGATCCACCGCCGCGTGCGGATCTACAAGGACCAGGGCCTGGCCCGCTGGCTGGACATCTTCGAGAACCCCACCGGCGCGCCGGTCCAGGTGCCGGTGGCGATCTACTCGTGCTCGAACTACACCATCAACCAGACCACCACGTCCAGCGGGGGCGCATCGTTCGGCCAGAAGGACTGGGCGTTCGTCACGCGAACCAGCGGAGCCAACTCGCCCAAGGTGCTCCACATGGTCTGCGGGAAGCGCTCCAAGATCCGCCCCAACGTCCAGATCAGCGGCAACCAGATCTACGTCCGCTGGAACCTGACGGTCCCGGCCAAGAAGACTATCGTCCTGTGCTACTTCGAGTCCCAGGCCAACAGCATTGACGCACACACCAAGACGATGAAGTCCTTCCGCGTCTCGAAGGCCCTTCGGGACCTTCCGTCGTCGGTGCGCCGGCTGATCGTGAACTGGTCGGCCGGGGGGTTCGCCGGGGTCGACATCGAGCGTTCCGACACCGCCGACACGGTCGTCATCGCCGGGGGCGGCCCGAAATACGGGCGGATCGCGAACACGTCCTTCCAGTTGCAGACGTTTTTCGGCCCGCTGAAGCTGGCGACCTCGAAGGTGGTGGGGATGGTGGCGTCGTCCGATGACAGCCCGACGGTGCGTTTCGCGCTGCTGGACGGGCAGATCGTCAGCGCCGCGATGCCCGACGACAAGGTGGTGCTCGAACTGCCGACCGGGGGAACGCTGCAAATCCCCCTGAACCGGATCGCCCAGTGGTCCTACAAGATCACGCCCGAGCGCCCCCTCGACAGCGCCTTCGCCGGACCGTACGTCATGCTCCGCACGGGCGACCGCCTGGCGTTTCAGGCCGACGCGCTCGCCCTGCGGTTCCGCACGCGCCACGGGACGATCGACCTGGACCCCGAGGTGCTGCTGCACGTGACGCTCGACAACACCGGCAACGCGGTGCACCAGGCGCGCTTCCTGAACGGCTCGCACGTCGGGGGGTTCCTCGAGCCGGCCAAGATCCCCATGAAACTCAGGCTGGGCGCGTCGATGACGGTCCGGCGCGACCTGGTGGTCCAACTGCGGTTCGCGGAAGAGGAAAAGGCCGCCGGGGGACTGGCCTTCCTGGCCCTGACCAACGAGGACGAACTGTACGGCAGGCTGAGCGGGCAGGCGTTCGAGATCGTCTCGGAGTTCGGCACCGTGCCGATAAAGCCCGCCAATCTCCGCACGATGGCGTTCAGCGCAACGAAGGTCGGCTACGCCACGGTGACCCTGTGGGACGGCACGGTGCTGTGCGGACAGATGGGCTCCAAGCCGATGGCCTTCACCGTCATCCCGGGCCCGACGATGAAGATCCACCCGGTCCAGTTGGTCCGGATCGTCTGTCCCGAGGCCCTGCCCCCGGACGACATCGTGGTCGAGAGCCGCCGGCTGATCGCGATGCTCGGCTCGGAGAGCTACGGCGACCGGAAGAAGGCCACCGAGGAGTTGTTCAAGCTCGGCGAGGGCATCGTGCCGATCCTTCGCCGGCGCCTCCGCGAGGCGACCGATCCCGAAGTCAGCCAGAGGATAGAGGAAATCCTCGAGCGTATGGGCGCCCCGGCCAAGGCCCCTGGAGCCGGCGGGGCCGCCGGGCCGGGGGCCGGGGTCTTCGGCCCGCGACGATAAGACACAACGTGATAACCTCGCAGTACAGAAAGAAGATGATGAACAGCAGACAGCGAATCGCGCGATGCCTGGCCGTGATACTCCTGCCCGCCGCCGTCGCGGCCGCCGCCGACAAGGCCATTCACATTCCCGCCGGCCGAAGTGTCGGATGGAACTGGTACGTCACCGACGGGGCCGGCTTCAGGTGGGACATCAACTCCTACGGCACGGTCAACGACGGGACCAACGACGCCTACGACGGGGGCATGCAGCTCCAGGTCAACGGGTCGACGTATTCCTGGAGCGCGTCGGGCCGGCTGAACAAGGCCGGAAACGAGGTCGAGATCGGGCCCTGGTCGCGCGGGGCGGTCAAGATCTACCGGCGAATCTACGTCGACAAGAAGGGCGGGTACTGCCGATGGGTCGACATCTTCGAGAACACCGCCGCCTCGGCCCAGACGCTGACGATTAGGTACTACTCGAACATGGGCGGCTCGACGCGCTACGTCTACAGCACGCACGGGAAGGAGGCCCTGACGGACAAGGACTGGGGCTGCGTGACGGCGTACTCGACCGGAAGCACGTCGCGCCCGTGCGTGGTCCACATCTGGGCCACCAAGGGCACCAAGCCGGCCGACAAGCCCCGCTTCCAGTACAGCAAGAACAACGACAGTATCTACTATCACCAGACGTTGAAGATTCCCGCCCGGCGGACGGTGGCGCTGTGCATGTTCCAGGCCCAGCGCCGCCCCTACAGCGCCGCCCAGAAGTTCCTCAAGGACTTCCGCCCCGATCGCGAAATCCAGAAGATGCCCCCGGCCCTTCGGCGACTGCTGGTCAACATGGGCGGGATCACGCTGACCCTCGGGGCCCTCGAACTCCAGCGCCACGAGAAGCACGACCTGGCCGTCCTGAGAAACGGCGACGAACTGCTCGGAACCATCAAGAACCCGACCTTCGTCATCGAGGCGTTCTACGGGAAGCTGGAGCTTCCGGCCGAGAAGATCATCGGCATCTCGGCCTCGACGACGGGCGACTCGCACGTGCAGGTCGGGCTGGTCGACGGGCAGGTGCTGGCCGGGCGGTTCGTCAACGCCCCGCTGGTCTTCCACCGGGACAACGGCGACAAGCTGGCCCTGCCGATGGCCAGGCTCAAGACCGCGGCGTTTCGCCTTTCGCCCGAGCGCCCGAGCGAAATCCCCGTTCGCAGCCCGGCTATCGTCCTGCGCAGCGGGCAGCAGTTGTTCTTCTCGACAGACGACCTCGACGCCACGTTCCACACCGAGTACGGCGACCTGAAGCTCAACCCGGGCGATCTGCGCAACATCCACTTCGACACCGCCGGGGGCGGGCTGCACCGCGCGGTGTTCCGAAACGGCAGCGTGCTGTCGGGCCTGCTCGAGACCGAGCAGCTCTCGCTCGGGCTGTCGCTCGGGCCGAAACTCAACATCCCGCGCCACCTGGCCCAGCGTCTGGCCTTCCCCGGGGCGGTCCACGACACGGCCAAGCTCGCCACCCTCACCCTGCGAAACGAGGACGTGCTGTACGGGCGCATCCTCGACGAATCGCTGACCGTCCAGACGCGCGTCGGCAACGTTGTCGGGACCCCGGCGACGATCCAGAGCATGACGTTCAAGCCCGGCCTTGTCGGCCCGGTGCAGATGAAACTGCATAACGGGGACCGCACGAGCGGCAAGCTGCTGGCCGAAACGATCACCTTCCAGGTCGAGCCGGGACCCAAGCTGTCGATCTTCGTCGGGCACATCACCGAGATCCGGTGCCCCAAGCCCGCGACGTCGGGCAAGGCGGCGGGCTCGGGCACGTCCGGCGGCAAGACCCCCCCGCCGCCGGCCGGGGCCACGCCCGAGGAGCGAAAGCTCCACGCCGAGATCGTCGAACTGGAGAAGAAGCTGGCCGCGATGGAAAAGATGATGGCCAAGCTGACGGCGGCCGGGGCCAACACCCCGGCGGCCAAGAAACAACTCCAGGCCATGGCGGAGGCCATGGCCGCGCTCAAGGCGCAGATCGCGGCCCGGAAGGAGAAGCTGGCGGCGATGCGCGCCAAGCGGACGTCCTCGAAGCGGCTGGAGGCGGTCCCCGTGCCGCCCCCGCCGCCGGAGTCGGCGCCCGTCCGGATCATTCGCCACCGCGCCGTTCGCGAGCGAACGTAGCGCCCCGCGCCGCACCGGAGAACGGATTGGTGCGGAGGATGGTTTGACCGCACAATCGCGCTTGACGCCTCGGGTCCGGGTCCGTATTATACTGAACGTGCGCGCGAGGCTGACTGCCGCCCTCACTCGCGGGAAAGGAGTCCTGCCATGGCGAAGAAGAAGAGTTCGATGGCGCTGTTCGAGGTGGTCGCCCGTGAGAAGCGGCATGACAAGGCGGCCCTGAGCGTACCGGCCTGGATGAAGGGACAGGGCGTCGCGGACGAGTCCGCCGGGCCTCAAGACCCGCCGCAGGAACAGGAACAGGCCTACGTCGCCCAGGTCCAGCCTGAGGCGCCGGCGGAGCCCAACGTCGAGCCGGATGCCGCCCGGGACGCCGGCGACGACGACGTCCACCCGACCGCCGAGCAGACGGCGCCGATCCTGGCCGTGGCCGACGGACGCGTGACGGTGTCGCTGAACTACGTGAGCTGCGCCGTGGCCGGGGCCGCGGTGCTGCTGGTGCTGGTGTTGGCGTTCGTCCTCGGGCGGGCATCGGCGCCTGGGCCGAAGGGCCGGGCCGACACGCCCGCCGCACGGGCCAACCTGGTCGTCGGCGCCCGGCCGCCGCGAACGACCCCGCGGGTGCCCGGGAAGTACTACCTGGTGATCCAGGAACTCGGCGGGCTGACCGCGGCGCTGAAGGAAGACGGCCGGGCCGTCGCGGACTATTGCGAGGCCGCTCGCGGAGACCCCGCGACGGTCGTCAGCGACGGTCGCCAGTACGTGGTGCTCTCGGGCAAGGCGTTTGACAGGCCCGACAGCCCCGAGGCCCGCGTGTATGCCGCCGATATCGACGCCCTGGGCAAGCGTTACCAGACGGACACGAACAGCAGATACGACTTCAACCAGATGGACACCCGCGGGCGCCTGGATCCGTGGTTCCGCAAGGAGCAGTGACCGGGCGGCCGGGGAGGTGTCCCTCGACGCAGACGTGGAGCAGCGGTAACGATGACACTGGACAGAACACTGAAGCAGCACGGCGGGCTGGTTCGCGCGCGCAGCGTCCTGACGCGCGCCGAACGCATTGCACGACTCATCGATGAAGAGAAGTTCGACCCCGAGACCGACAGCCCGCTGGGGCTGCCGAAAACCAGGGTAAGGCACTCCCGGGCCGGCATGAAGTCGAAAAAGGCCGAAGCCCCCGCCGAGGCCGAAGCCCCCGCCGACGCCGACGCCGACGAACAGGCCCAGGGCGAGAGCTGAGCCGGGGCGGATGCGGCACAAGCCCGGGCGACGGGACAGGCGTTTGGCGCACCGAGCTTGCTCGCCCGCTAAACCGGCGTGCAGTTTCTGTCCCCGGCCGGGCAACCGGAGACACACATGACACGCAGGTCCCACGCCATTGCCGACCGCATGCGGCTGCTGGACGCGTCGGGCATTCGCAAGGTCTTCGACCTGGCGGCCAAGATGACCGCCCCGATCAACCTCTCGATCGGGCAGCCGGACTTTGACGTGCCCGAGGCCGTGCGCAACGAGGCCATCGCCGCCATCACCCGCGGGGAAAACAAGTACACCCAGACGCAGGGCGCCGAGCCCATCCGCCGGGCCGTCGCCGACGCGTGCCGGGCCGAATTCGGGTGGGATGACGATCGGCTGTACCTGATATCGTCCGGCGTCAGCGGGGCGCTGGTGCTGACGATGCTGACGCTGGTCAACCCGGGCGACGAGGTGATCTTCGCCGATCCGTACTTCGTGATGTACTCGCACCTGATCAACCTGGCCGGCGGTCTCTGCGTGCCGGTCGACACCTATCCCGACTTTCGCCCGCGCGTCGAGAAGTTCGCCGAGGCCGTCACCGACAAGACCCGCCTGCTGATTCTCAACTCCCCGGCCAACCCCACCGGGTGCGTCTACACCGAGGCCGAACTGCAAGCCCTGGCCGACCTGGCCGACCAACACGACCTGCTGGTCGTCTCCGACGAGATCTACAACCTCTTCTGCTACGACCAGCCGTTCGTCTCGATGGCCTCGCTGTACGACAACACGCTGCTGATGCGGGGCTTCTCGAAGAGCTACGCCATGACGGGCTGGCGGATGGGCTGGTGCACCGGCCCGCGGCCCGTCATCGAGAAGATGACCATGCTCCAGCAGTACAGTTTCGTCTGCGCCCCGAGCATGGCCCAGTCGGCGGGCGTGGTGGCGCTGGGGACGGACATGTCGGCCGAGGTGGCCGCCTACAAGCGGAAGCGCGACATGGTTCAGGCCGCCCTGGGCGAACGGTTCGGCCTGGTCAAGCCCGGCGGGGCGTTCTACGCGTTCGTCCCGGCCCCCGGGGGCGATGCGACGGCTTTCGTCACGCGCGCCATCGAGAACAACGTGCTCATCATCCCGGGCAACGTCTTCTCGACCAGGGACACGCACTTCCGCATCTCCTACGCCACCAGCGACGAGAAGCTCCAGCAGGGCCTGGACATCCTCGCATCACTGGCATAGCAGACAACCGACTGCACAGACCGCCCCGCGCGCGACGCCCCCCCAAAGCCCCCGGGTTCCACCCCGGGGGGTACTTGCTGAGACGCAAGGCGCGACGCGGAAGGCGCAATACACAAACCCCAACAAAGGACACCCCCATGGATCGAAGCACCGTCACGAAGCAGCGCGAGATCATGAAGGCGGACTTTATCGCCCTCGCCGCCTGTGTCAGCGACCAGCGCGCCGGGCGGCCACACCCGCCCGTCCAGAAGCCCGCCGGCGCCGACGCCCGCATCGTGGACCTGCCCCCCGCCGAAACCCTCGACCTGAGCGAGCCGGACCTCCGCGACTGCATCGCCACCCGACGCAGCGTTCGGCAGTTCTCGGACAGGGCGCTGTCGCTGGGGGAACTGTCGTGGCTGCTGTGGGCCACCCAGGGCGTCCACCAGGCCAGTGGGCCGAATACGTTTCGCACGGTGCCGTCGGCCGGGGCGAGGCACCCGTTCGAGACGTACCTCGCCGTCAACCGCGTCGAGAACGTCCCGCCCGGCATCTGGCGTTACCTGCCGCTGTCGCACCAGATCGTCCACGTGGCCGACCGCCCCGCCCTGCCGGACCTGCTGATTGCGGCGACGCTCGGCCAGCCCTTCGCCGGGCGAGCCGCGGTCGTCTTCGCCTGGAGCTGCATCCCCTACCGGGCCGAATGGCGCTACCTCACAATGGCCCACAAAAACTCCCTCCTCGACGCCGGCCACGTCTGCCAGAACCTCTACCTCGCCTGCCAGGGCGCCGCCCTCGCCACGTGCGCCATCGCCGCGTACGACCAGAAGGCCATGGACGACCTGCTCGGGCTCGACGGGACCGACGAGTTCACCGTCTACCTCGCGCCCGTCGGCAGGCCGTGACGATCAGGCGAACGGTGTGCGTCCTACGGTCTACAGGTCACGCGAAAGCCCACGTCGTACACTCGCTCGTGAGGCCGGTACATCAGGCGGAAGGATGAGCGGGCGCTGACAGCCCGGTCGTTCCACGAGCCGCCGCGGACGACGACGCGATCGGTTGGGGCGAGTTTGGCCTCGCCGGCGACGGGATGCGGGCGATACGGCGAGCGCGTCCATTCGGCCACGTTGCCGTGCATGTCGTACAGGCCCCAGGCGTTGGGCCGGTACGAGCCAACGTTGGCCGTGGCGAAGGCCTTGTCGTCGAACGTGCTTTCGCCCGGCGGCTGCAGCCAGTGCCACACCTTCCTGCTCGTCACGTCGGCGAGATTGGCGTGTGGGCTGTGGTCGGAGTCGGGGCGGCCGAAGTACAGCGGGCCGGCCGTACCGGCACGGCAGGCGTATTCCCATTGGGCTTCGGTGGGCAGGACGAAGTGCTTGCCCGTCTTCTTGCTCAGCCATTTGCAGAATGCTCGGGCCCGGGTCTGCGAGACGCGGCAGATCGGCTGGGCGGGACGGTTGACCAACTGGCCACGATGACGCACGGAGAAGTTATTGCCCGGGTAGGCTTCGAGCCGGCTGTCGTGGGCGGGGTCGAACAGGGCGAACTGGGCGTTGGTAACCTCGAACGTGCCCATCCAGAACGCCTCGGCGATCTTGACCACGGCGGGGGGCCCTTCGTCCGGGTGTCCGCCCGGATCACCCATGACGAACTGGCCCGGGGGGATCAGCGTCACTGCGAGTTTCACGCCCTTGCCAAGGTCGAACGTCCGTTTCGTCTCGCCGCCGGCCCGCCGCTGGCGGCGATTGGCCTCGGCGGCGTCGAAGGGCCAGCCCTCGACACGCGGGACGGTGGTCACCCGCGGCTTCTCGGCAGGCGGCATGACAGGTGCGCCCGGAGCCGGCGCCTGCCGGTAGATTGCCTCCGGATCGTCGTCGACGTTGGCGTAGAGCTTGAGCAGGTCCTTGCGAATCGTGCGGTACCTGTCGACCTTGGCCGCGCCGACGTTCTCGCTCCACGTGCCGTAGGCCGGGGCGCTCAGGTCGATCCACGTGATCAGCCGGTCCCAGGCTTCCCGGGGCAACGTCACGTTGTGATGACCCTTCCGGAGCATCCGAATGAGTTTCGACGAGTCGGCGCTGAACTCGTAGGGCACCAGCAGGTGGCTGTCGGCCTCGTTGGTCGACCGCACGTAGGCACGCAGCGTCCAGTACGACGGGGTGAAGTTGCACTTGCGGTTTCGGCCGAGCATTATCCGGAAGGTCCGGGCCTCTCTCGGCCGGGCCGTCAAGTCCGGCGGGGTCTTGCCGTCCTCGCGAGGCTTGCCGTTGTGACAACCGATGCAGTACTTGTCGAGCACAGGCTGCTGGATTTCGCGGGAGAAACTGAATCCCCTGACCGGCCCGTACCAGGGCTTGATCTTCGCCGGGGGGCGCTGCAAGGCCATCGGCCTGGTCACCACGGGAACCGTACCGGGTCGCTCGTGACATCCGACGCATGAGAGTGTTTCGCCGGGCATAGCCGTCAGCCAACTCCGCATGCGCTGAACAGCTTTGCCGTCGGCGTCGATGGGCTGGAGCGACAGGGGCATGTTGGCCGGTGCACGGAACAGAACCGAACCATCGGGCTCGACGGGCACCGTGCCGACGATCCGTTTGACGTCCCAAGGCCCGTCGACGCCGACACGATTGCCCTGCCCCCCCATGCCGTAGTACGCGAAGTTGTACGTGAAGAGCCGCAGTTGCTTGATCGTGCCGCGAGGGACGCCCTTCAGACCGTCGCCGGTGTAGATATCCACGGCGTGGATCACGGCGTCGGTGCGTTTCAGGTCGATGCGGTTGGGTATGACCGGCGGTCGCGGCATCTTGCGCAGCGGGACCGGCTCGACCACGTGGTGCGTCGGGTCGTCCTTGACGAGCGTCACGTTGTCAAAGACGTCCACAAGATAGATGCCCCATCGTGCCTTGCCCCGGACCTGGGCGGCGACGAGGAAATACTTGCCGCTCAGCGGCCAGGGGTGCAGGAATCGCGGCGATGCCCCCCCCGCCACGTTGTCCAGGATCACCGGCTCGACGGCCTTGCCGCGCCCCGGAATCCGCTGCACAACGCCGTCGGCCTCGTAACGGCCCTTGGCCGTGTCGAACAGCACCAGTTCGCCCATTCGCTTCAGGCCGTGATGGCCCGAGACGATCGCGACGAACTTGCCCGCCTCGCCGGGGATCGCCCGAGCGTAGAACATCGCGTTGGGCCAGTACGAGTTGCTCCCGTAGTGTGCCATCTGGCCGGTGCCGTCGGGATTCATGCTAAACAGGATGCGGCTGAAAGCGTGGGTGATATCGCTGTACTCCCACCGCAGGTACATTACCCGCCCGGAGTTCATCATGGCGGGGTACCAGTCGTGGTCCTGTTCGAAGGTCAACCGGCGGATGGCGCCGGTGGCGGTTTCGAGGCGGTAGAGGTTCGTCACCGGCGACTTGCCGCCCACACAGGGCACGCCGGTCATTGCGGCGGTCGAGGTGAAGATGATGTTGTCGTCAGGCAGGTAGCAGGCGTCGTAGCTGTTGACGCCCGGGCCCGAGGGCAGGGGCAGCTTCCGCGGCGGGGGGCCACCGGCGGCCTTGGCATCGACGTCGATCTCGAAGACGCCCCACGACGCCGTGCCGCTGGACTTGGAGAACAGCAGCTTGCGCGCGTCGAAATGCAGGTCGATGTCGCCCACGAAGTCACCCGCGCCGGCGGGACGGTACATCGTGGTAAGCTTCCCACCGGGCCTGACGGGGGACAGTGTCGCGATTTCGTTGTCGTATCTGGCCCTGCGTAGACTCGCGTTGCTTTGCCAATTCGCAGGCAGGCCCAGGTCCGCCGTCCTGCGGACGAGGAGCCTGTCGAAGTCCAACAGGGGGTTGGCCAGCAGGGCCTCGCTCGCCAAGGCGTCCAACTCGGCGGCGGCAGCCTTGTCGCCCGATGTCAGTCGCATCTCCAGCTTGCCCAGACGGGCCAGGTACTGACCGCCCTTGGCATACTTCGTCCCAAACGTCGTAACCAGGTCCTGGATCGCCAGTCGAAGCGATTGCGGCGTGTTGACCTTGCACCCCCGGCCAGGCACCTGTTCGTGTTTGCGAGTTTTGCGGGGCCTGGCCTTTCGATCCTTCAGGGCCGCAGCCTTGCGCCCCCTTTTCCGTTCCTTCCGCGAAAGCGCCTTGCCCTCGGCGTCGGCCGGTGCCTTGGCCGCCGACGTAACCGCCGCGCTCGCGATCGCTCCAACCAGTACTATTGTCAGCCATCCGCGCATCGACGCGATCCTCTGGGGCCGCTCGGCCGTCCTGCACTCGGCCCCGCCCTGACCAGCGGGTCGAAAACAGGCCGTGCACTGCATAAGTAACCCAAATACGGGCCCGAAGTATTGGTGTGAGATCAGCCCAGGCAACCTCTTACGGGCCCTGGATGTCGCCGCCAATGCAGCGTGCGGTCGGCCGTAACGCCCTCCATCGCAAGACGTTAACCCTCCTGCCGGCAGGTCGTCAATCGCAAATCCCATCACCGGATCTTGTACGCCACGGTCATGCCGTCCTTCTTGGACCTGTCGGCGGCGCGGAGGGTGACGGCGTTGTAGTTGGGGCTCTTGCGAAGATAGGCCGCGAACTCGTTGGCCTTGCCGCCGGACAGCAGCGTGTTGTCGGCGATGATGACGGCCCCGGCTTGCAGCTTGCCCTCGACGGCCTTGAGGCACTTCAGGTGGTCTTGCGGCGGGCCGTCGAGGAAGAGGAAATCGATCGGCCCGGTCACCCCGGCCAGTTTCTTCAGCGTCCGGCCCGTGGTAACCGAAATGGTTTTGTCCAGGCCGGCGGCCTTGACGTTCGCTTGGACGGCGTCGGGTTCGGCGGCAATCGCCTCGAGGCTACCGCCGGTCCGCTCGAAGGCGATACCCATGTTGATGACGGCATACCCGTTGCCCGCGCCGACGGCCACGCCACGCTTCGCACGCGAGGCCTCGGCAAAGATCCGCAGGATCTCGGCGTCGATGACGGTCTGGCCTGCCTTGGCCGTCGCGAGCTTCTTGATGATCTTCTCGCGATCGGCCGTGCTCACGAGGCCGGACGAGACCTTCTCTGCCGGGATCTTGTAGGCCACCGTGATGCCGTCGTTCTTGGCCATCGATGCGCGGATCGTTACCGCGTCGTAGCCCTTGCCATTCAGATGTGCCAGGAAGTCCCTCATCGCCCGCGCCGCAGTGATGGTGTTGTCGGCCGCGATCAGCGAGCCGGGAAGGAGCTTGTCCTCGACGGCCTTGAAGTACCGAAAGTAGTCCCGCTTGAGCGCGTCGATGAAGATGAAGTCGTAGGTGCCTTCGAGTTTCGGCAGGGCCTTGAGGGCGTCGCCCTCGATGACGGTTACCGTCTTGTCGAGCGCAACGGTTTTGAGGTTGGCGCGGGACTCGCTGACTCTCGTCGGGCTGATCTCCAGCGTGTACAGGTGCCCGCCGCGCCGCTCGAACGCGATGCCCATGTTGATCGCCCCGAACGCCTTGTACGTGCCGACCTCGATCCCGCGCCGGGCCCCCATCGCGTCGGCGCAGATCCGCAGGAACAGCGCGTCGTCGGCGCTGGTGTCCATGATGGTGCGACTGAACCGGCCGATGAACGTCGAGCGGAACGCAATGCTCGACGGGTCGGCGGGCTTGTCCTCGGCCGCAACCGGCAGGACGAGGATCAAGACGGTAGCGCATACAGGCACGACGCCAGGTGTGCGACGTTTCATGGTGTTCTCCTTGGTTCCGCGTGATTCTACTGCAAACGTCCTGCCGGGCAAGACGTGTTCCGCGTGAGGAGGAGCCCAACGCCCCCGGACTCCGTTCCTCCTTGTTCTACACATCTGTGTAGAAGCAGGACCATGATCCGTCGCCGGGTGCGACAGCCCGGAGGGCTGAAACCGACAGCAATGCGCGCACGGCGCCCGCGCTGGTATGTCGGCGACAGCGCGAATCTCGGTCGGAACTACCCCCCGGGCGGAGGGGCGGCGGCGTGGGGCGACCTGGGAACGGCAAGCGACGCTTTGACCGGCGGCAGGGTCTTGACCATGCCGGCGCCGGTGCGCTTCAGTTCGTCGATCGTTCGGCGGCGATAGTCGGCCAGCAATTTGGCATGGACCGGCTTGAGGGCCAGGTTGTCGAGTTCCTCGGGGTCGGCCTCGAGGTCGTACAGTTCCTCGATCTCGTCGGCGACCAGCGTGCGGATGTACTTGTACCGGCCCTGCCGCAGGAAGATCCACCAGGGCACCGAGCCCCACCCGGGGCGGGTCGTGCGCTCGGTGTCCTTCCCGTAGTAGTACTTCGTGTTCTCCATCAGCACGGGGTGGGGCCAGTCGGCGGCGGGGTCCTTCAGGATGGGCGTCATGTCGTGCCCGTGCATCGTCCAGGGCAGCGGCAGGCCGGCCAGGGCGAAGAACGTCGGCACCAGGTCCTGTCCGCCGACCGGGTGCGTGCAGACCTTCCCGGCGGCGACGGTGCCCGGCAGGCGGACGATCAGCGGCGCGCGCAGGTTCGCGTCGTACGGCGCGTACTTCCAGGCGAAGCCATGCTGGCCCCACGCAAAACCCTGGTCCGACGTGAAGACCACCAGCGTGTTGTCCAGTTGCCCGGTGTCCTTCAGGGCCGCGATGACCTTGCCAACGCCCTCGTCCAGGGCGCGGACCGCGCGGTTGTACTGCTGAACGCTCCCGGTCAACGTCCGCTTACCCTTGGCCGGCCGCCCGGCCGCATTGCGACGCCACACGCCGTACCTGTGCATGTAGGTCGGCTTGGTGGGGCGCGGCGGATAGATGTCCTTCGGCACCGGAACCGGCGAGGCAGCCTTGTAGTCGTCCTTGTGACGCTCGGCGCTGGTGTACGGGCCGTGCACCGCGTCGTAGCACAGCCAGAGATACCACGGCTTGCTCGTGTCCTTGGCGCGGTCCCGAACGAACGCGACGGCCCAGCGGGTGTAGTTGTCGGTGGAGTATCCCCCGACGGGTTTCGGCCGGCCCCCGTTGAAGCTGATCTTCTGCCCGCGGTAGTAGCCGCCGTAGATTTCCGGCCGGGTGTGGTCCCAGATGGCCGAGTAGTCCCAGTCCCTGCCGTGCCCGGAGTCCGAGCCGGTGTGCCACTTGCCGATGATGCCCGTGAAGTAGCCCCCCTTGCGGAACGCCGCCGGCCAGAACGGGCACTGCTTCGGGTCGTACGTGCTGCCGGGATACCGCCCGACCATGCGGAGCGACTCGATCCCGTGACCCAGCCGGCCGGTCAGGGCCGTCGCCCGGGACGGCATGCACCACGCGCCGGTGTAACAGGTGGCAAAGCGCACGCCCTGGCTGGCGAGGCGGTCGATGTTCGGCGTGCGGACCCAGCGATGGGCCTCCGGGTAGCACCCGACCGACCGGACGGACTGGTCGTCGGTGAAGATGTAGAGGATGTTCGGGCGTTTCGGCGCGGCGGGCCGGTCGCGGCCAAGGCCGATCCGAGGGCACAGCGCCGCGGCCGCCCCGCCGGCGGCGAACCGGAGAAACGTCCGTCGCGTTGTCGTGCCGGCACTCATCGGACTTCGTCCTGCTCGGGAGGCGAACCGGCCTATTGTATCCGAACCGGCGGGCGTTACAATCGTCGTCGGATCGGACCGAGCCGGTTGCGTTGTGGGCCTGCAAGGTAGCATGGGCATCCTGCCCATGGACAAAACGCCGTGGAAACGAGTCGCCGGACTCCCTTTTCACGGGCAAGATGCCCGTGCTACGCCCACAACGCAACCGGCTCGATCGGACCGGTCGCCCGGCCGTCACGGTGTGCCAAACCATGCATCCTGCCATTAAGAAAGCCCCGGCGTTCCTGGCCGTCGTTCTTCTGATCGGAGGCTGCTCATCCGCCGGCACTCCGAGGCCCGGGCCCGACCGCGGCGCAGCGGGCATCGCCTGGGGCACGCCCGTCGATGGAATACAGATCGGCATCACCCGCGTTTCCTGCCCGGTTCAGGACCAGGATCCCGGAATACGCCGCGAAGTAGTCGATTACGGCACGGTCGGCGTCGGCATATACGTCCGGAACCTCTCCCATGATCTTCCGGCCGCATGCGACGGAAGCGTCCGTCTGGCCCTGTGGCACTGGCGGATCGGCAAGCCGAACCCCGGCACGGCCGGGGGTATGGGCGTCACGGGTCCCGTCGATCCGACGAGGTTTCCCCTACAGAAGAAACTGCTTGACGGGAAGGTGCGCCGTCTCGAGTCGTACCTGCTGCCCTGCCGCTCGATCCATCCCCAACAGACCATGACGGGGACCTTCACCGTAACGTTCTACTACACCGATGCCCAGGGCCGCCCGCTCGGCGGGAAATGGCGAGGCGAACTGAAAACGGGCCCCGCCCCGGTCCAATACCTCCCCGAACCGCCCCTTGACGTCGAGGGCCCGGACGATGGTGGACAACGCCCCCGAGCCCCGCGGCGGGGGGTACCTGCGACCGAGCTGCTCACACACAGAATGACACAGGGGCAGACCCCACGCGGAGAGCCATGAATCACATGAACACAAGCAATCCCCGGTTACGTTGCGCGGCGTACGCGTTTGCGATCTTGCTGGGCGTCGCCGCCGCGCCCGCCGCCGAACCCGACGGGCGCATTCGCGTCGCGTGCCTCGGCGACAGCATCACCTACGGCGCACGGGTCAAGCGCGACACGCAGTCGTACCCGGCCGTGCTGCAAAGACTCCTCGGCGACGACTACGAGGTGCGGAACTTCGGCATCGGCGGGGCCACGCTGCTGAAGACCGGCAGGCCGAACGTCTGGCAGGCGCTCGACAAGGCCAAGACCTTCCGACCCCAGGTGGTCGTCATCTCGCTGGGCACGAACGACACCTGCGGGGGCAGGCGGGCCAACTGGGCCAAGATCGCCGCCTTCGACCGCGACTGCCAGACGCTGATAGACGAGCTCGCCGCCCTGAACACCGGCCCGCGGATACTCCTCTGCACGCCGACGGCCATGGTGCTCGAGACGCCGGGCCTCTCGGCAAGCCGCCTGGCCAACCTCAAGGAGCGCAAGCCCCGCCTGCAGCAATTGTGCAAGCAGATCCGCACCGTCGCCCGCGCCAACGGAAAGAAGAACGTCGGCCTGATCGAGTTGAACCGCGTGCTGGCCGGCAAGCCCAAGCTCGTGACGGAAAAGGACGGCGTCCACCCGAACGTCGCCGGGTATCGGGCCATCGCCGAGGCCCTGGCCCCGCACGTCCGCCGCGCCTGGCTTCGGCCCGGCGGGGACGGGTTCATCATGTTCGGCACCAAGCGCACCGCCGAGCAGATCAAGGCCTCTTACGCCAGGATCCCCCCGGTGAAGTACGACCCCCCCGCCGAGCGATGGAAGCACCTGCCGAGAACGCTGAAGCACCTGCGCGAGGGCCCGGCCCTCCGCGTGGTCATGCTCGGCGACAGCATCATCAACGACACGGCGCGCTCGAGCTGGCCGCTGCTGCTGGCCAAACAGTACCCCAAGTGCCGCATTCGGCTGGTCACGTCGGTTCGGGGCTCGACGGGCTGCTGGCACTACAAGACCCCCGCGCGCATGCGGGCATACGTGCTCGACCACGCGCCGGACCTGGTGATCATCGGCGGCATCAGCCAGCGCGGGGACATCGACTCGATCCGCGAGGTCATCCGCCAGATCCGCACCGCCTGCAAGGCCGACATCCTCCTGATGACCGGCCCGTTCGGCCGCGTCGACCCGAACGATGACACCCAGTGGGCCGCGATCGCCCGGCCGCCGAAGGACGCCTACAGCGTGAAGCTGCAGGCCCTGGCCGCCGAGCAGAAGGCCGCCTTTCTGGACATCCAGGCCGCATGGGCCCGGTACGTCAGGGCAAGCGGCAAAGAAACGGTGTGGTTCAAACGTGACGTCGTCCACGCCAACGACCGCGGCGAGCAGATCCTCGCCCACATCCTCGCCCGCCACCTGGCCCCGCCGGACAGCCCCTGACTCCGCTGCCCGACCTGCTGACAGGCTATCTCTGCCCTTTTCGACGCAGCATGACCGACCATGCACCGATGCGGTGTTTCCCGTTCTTGCCGACATGGATGGTTGCCTTGCGGATCCACTCGAAGTCGAACAGCTTTGAGAAGTCGTCTCGCATCGTCTTTTCGCGAACGCCCGGCGCCTTGTCTCGATTGCACGAGAGGATAAAGCACCGCCCTCCCGGCCGTGTCAGTTGTTTCAGCGATGCGACGAACGCCGCAGCGTCGACGTAACGCACGTTGTGGTAGCAGCCGCGATCGAAGATCAAGTCGTACGGTGTCGACTCGGGCAGCCTCAGGACGTCGGCCAGCACCCATCGCACCTTCACGCCCGCCTTCTTCGCATCGGCCATGGCGACGCCCAGCGCGCTTGGAGCAACGTCGATGGCGGTGACGTCGAAACCGTTCCTGGCGAGGAAGATGGCGTTGGCCCCCGAGCCGCATCCGAGCACCACCGTGCGGCACGGCTTGATGGCGCGTTTCTTGACAGCCTCCTGCAGCACAGGGGCGGCAGGCAGGTCGTTGTTCCACGGGGGCCTTCGACCGTCGCGATAACTCCGGTCCCAGCGCTCGATCAGCTTCATGCCAGCCGGCCCGTGCGGCAAGACGCCCCCGGGCAAGGGGCGACGCGGGATCGCGACCTTGCCGTTGGCGGCCGTGACTTCGATCGTTCCGGCGTCCGTCCCGGGGCGAGGCAGTTCAAGCCGATACGTGGTGCCCTTGGCCGCGACCGTCAACGTGAGAACTCCGGCCTTGTCGCTGATGGTTGTCTTTGGGGGGGCGGCCTGGTCCTGTTTTGCGCTGACTGACAGCACGTGCAGGCATCGCACGGCCTTTTCGCCCTGCATCGGCTTAATTTCGACATGGCATTGTGCAGCGGCTTTGTCCTGTTTCGCCACGGTCCACGAGGGCGCCTTCCCGACAGGCCAGAGCGTCGAGCAGACAAGCTTCCCGTTGCCATCGGCAAAGACCAGTTGCCCATCCGCACGTGTCGGCGCAGTGCGAGACGACAATTGCCAACGCACCGCGCGATTCGGCGGGAGGTCTGTCGCGACGTCGTCCACGATCAGAATCGACGGCTTGATCAAGATGACCCGCCGCACGACGTTGGAGGACGTCGAACTCCGCGCGGTCAGGCAAAGAAAACGGCGGTTTTCCTCGAACGTCACAATGCGCGACTCGGCGCCGATCACGCTGCACGCCTTCTTCGAGGCGGCCGAGTCGAACGCGACAGTTCCGGCCACGGAAACCGAGTTGCCGCAGACGTAAGGATCGAACGGCTTGAAATGGGTTACCAACTCGGGAAACTCGGCCGCGGTGGGTGTTTTCGCCGGCAGCCCGGCCGCCGCGAGGCACAGAATCACCGCGCCCACGATCGCGCCGATGCACTGTCGTAGATCCTGTCGCAGACCGTGAGCGAAGTCGAAGGGTCGTCGAGCCGCTGGCCGGCTGGTCCGGATTCTCGTCGTCATGTCGGAATCTCCCACGAAAGGGTGTCCACCGGGATACCCCAGACCTGCCTACCGGCAGGCAGGTGGAGCTGCGCCCGCGATGCTCGCGGGCGCTGACCGCGATTGTATCCGATGCCCCATGCCGGGCAAGCCGAATATGACCGAGCTCACGTGCCCCGAAGGGCGAAGCAACCTGTCCTGCGTAGCCTGAAAGGCGAAGCGGGAAGCGGAGACACCGCCGGTGGACCTCCCGTCGGGATGTTTGTACCCACTTTCGTGCGCGCGAAGCCCTACACCCCCTGGGACGGCGGAATCCTGAGATGAAGCCGCTTGCGCCCTACACCCCACGCCCCCTCCGGACGGCGAAGTCGCGAGACGAAGCCGCCTGCCGTCCATGCCCCGCCGTTAACCCTTGACACCCCCCCCGTGCGCGGCAGAATTCCGCCATGGACACCAGGGGCTCCGCAATCGTCAATCCGCAATCCGCAATTGAATCCCCCGCTCAGTTCATCGCGAAGTGGTCGAAAGTCACGCCCTCCGAACGCGCCGCCAGCCAGGCCTGTCCGCCGACCTGTCCGGCGACCTTTCCGGCGAAACCTTGGCGAAGACGGAAGCCTCTTGACCTGCGTAGCCTCGGGCGAAGCGGGTTGGCGAAGCCGGAAGCATCCCATCGGCCTGTGTCCCCTGATCGGCCAGGGCTCGAAAACGGTATGCTGAGTCTATGAAGCAAGTCTCCTTCCGGTTTGTGCGAGGTCGATCGTATGATCGCCTCAAATAGGCCCTAAGAAGGAGACTTGCCATGAACTATGTTGGACTGGACGTACACTGCCGAACGTCGTCAATCTGTATTCTGAATCGGAACGGTCGTAAGATCAAGCAGCAGACCATTCGCGGCGGGTGGTCGAAGCTGCTGGAACAATTGCAGGACGCCCCGCGGCCGTTCGCAATCTGCTTCGAGGCGACCTGCGGCTACGGGCATTTGTACGATCGCCTGACGAAGTTGGCCCGGCGTGTGGTGATGGCCCACCCCGGGAAGTTGCGGCTGATCTTCCGGTCGGCGCGGAAGAACGATCGCGTCGACGCCGAGAAGTTGGCCAAGTTGCTGTACCTGGATGAAGTGCCGGCCGCTCACGTCCCGGCGATAGACGTGCGGCAGTGGCGGGAGTTGATCGAGTTCCGCCGCCGACGGGTCGACAGGCAGACGGCTTGCAAGAATCAGCTTCGCTGCCTGGTGCGCAGCTACGGATTGAAGGCCCCGCGCGGTCTGTGGACGCGCAAGGGACGCACCTGGCTGGCCGAACAGCAGTGGCCGACGCTGTCGTCGCAGGTGCGATGCGAGATGCTACTGGATGACTACGGCATCAACGCCACGCGGATCCGGAAGGTGACGCGGTTGCTCGATCAGATCGGCCAGAAGCATCCGGGCGTATCGCTGCTTCGGACGATTCCCGGCGTCGGCGCGCGGTCGGCCGAGACGGTGATGGCGTATATTGATGACCCGCAGCGGTTCGCGCGATCGAACCAGGCGGCGTGTTACTTCGGGCTGGTGCCGCGGCAGGACGCCAGTGGCGGCATGAATCGTCTGGGCCACATTACCAAGCAGGGCCCGCCGACGGCACGGAAGTACCTGGTCGAGGCCGCCTGGCAGGCGGTGCGGCGCAGCCCGACGGTTCGGGCCCGATACGAGCGGATTCTCGACGGTCAGCGGCGGCGGCGGAAAATTGCCTTGGTGGCCGTCGCACGGTGGCTGGTCCGCTGCATGCAGGCCATGTTGCGTACGGGCGAAGCGTGGCACGAAGCCGCGTGACGAGAGACGGAACGTGATGTGATACAGGACAACCGGAAGGCAAGACGATGGCATGGCGGTAGCGGGCGTTCAACAACCGGATCTCGCTCGTGGGGACTGAGGCGCTTTGCGATCTCGCTATGGTGACTGAGGCCGGCAACGCACGTAGAGTACTGACGCTCCTGTTGGGATGACGTCGAATGGATGTGTGGCAATGCCCGCGAAAAAACGTCTGCTACCGACTTGACACAGACTTGCTCATGGATGCTCATGGATGTCCCCGGATTCAGGCGAAGGGACTGCGGCGACTCTGATAGATCGTAATCCTGTGCGCAGCCGCCGCGGCTGGGCCGGCACGGTCACTTTCCGCCGAGGCAGATGACCTTGCCTGAAACTGTGGAGACAAACAGGCGCCCGCGCGCGGCGGCCAGTCCGTCCCACGCCGCGAGGTCGAGCTTCTTTTCGGCGAGTTTCTTTCCGTTTTCGGTGCTGCGAACAGTCAGCGTACCGCGCGGGGTGATCGTAAAGAGGTGTCGGCCCGCAACGAGCATTGCTCGGTTAAGATGCCTTTCATTGCTACCGGAAGGAACAACCCACTTGGGCTTCATCCGAAACAGCCGCAGTGTCGAGTGGCGGAGGCGGGCCTTTTCGTCCTCCGGCGAGACGCGGACCCAATCGTCGTTGAATCGCTTCTTATCGTCGAAGTCGAGGCGGAACATCTTCGAGAGGCGAGGAACCGTGCTGAAGACTGAGCGCCCTCGAAAGACGGCGATCGGCGACAGTCCCCTTACCGAACCGTACCGCCATGCGGTGCGCGGCATTCGCACGCCGGCGTTGCCGACATTATAGAACCCGCTGGTCTTCTTCAGGTTCATCTTGCCTGTCTTAAGGTCAAACAGGCATCGTGACACGGCTATCGAATCGCCGTCTCTAACCGGCAGATCGTAGTGGCGATATTCCATCGGCCTGATCGTCCGCCAGGGGTTGGACTCCGGACGTTTCCTGCGCGGATCGTACGGCGCGGGCCAGGGAGAATCGAACCCCAAATCGTCGAACTTGCTGCTCCAGACGATCCGTCCGGTAAGCGGATCGAAGCAAAACACGCGAATACCGCCATCAGCGTTGGGATGAATACCAGCCGCAGCGTATGCCATGGAATCGATCACGGGTATGGACCCATGCACCGGCCAAGGCGAACTGAGTTGCCCGTAGCTGCATATCCGCCGGTCATTGGGCGCCAGGCGAAGCTTCCATACCATCGATCCGTCCGAGGCCTGCAGACAGTAGACCCACCCGCTGCGCGATCCGATAAGGCACAGTCCCCGGTGGATCGTCGGCGGTCCGTCAAGACGCCCATTGGCAGTGAACTCCCACTTGAGCGATCCGGTTCTCGCGTCCAGGGCTACAAGACGGCGAGCGTCACACTGCGCAACAAAGACTTTACCGTCTGCGATAACCGGTGCGGTTATTGCTCCGGCGGTGTATGGGCTGTCGATCCATTCGGCCGCCGGATCCGTCGCATAGTTCGGGCCCTTGATCTTCGCGGTCCAGATCACATCGAGTTTGGCCGGAACAGTTGAATCAGTTCCTCCGCTGCGATAAGCGTCGTGGCGGAGCATCGGCCAATCGCTGCGGTAATCGGCATCCGTCGGCCTGGCTGGCCATGCCGAGCCCTTGACCAGTTCGGTCGTATCCCCGGGCTGTTTTTCGCCGGCCGGAGCCATTGCAGCATTGCCCTCGAGCATCGGGAAGCAGACGCAGTGCTTGGGGAAGGTGTAGATCATCCCATTGGCGGGAATGTAGCCTGCGCGGGAAGTGTTGCACGCGCCGCGGGTAATCTGGTTGGATGTTTGCCTGCCGGTCTTGAGGTCCGTGAAGTGCAGTTGCCCGTTAATGTAGAACCGTTCGGTGAGCACCGGCGGATAACAGTGTCCGAACCCGCGATCACCGGCATAGTTGGCCCGGAAAACGTCCGACGGCTTACTCAGGTCGTCCAGATCGAACAACGCTATGCTCATTGCCTTACTGTTGACTTTTTCAGTAAGCAACCGTCCGCCCCACCAGAACGCCCGCCGGAATTCGCCGTGTCGCGCCGAACTGCCCATGCGAGCGATCTTCTGGATTTCCTTGCCGGTCTTCGCAGATATTACGACCATCTGATACTTGCGGTCGGCTTCCTGCTCTTGTTTTCTGGTGGCGTAGAACTTCCGCCAGTTGTGCGGGCGCCGCAACTCATAAACTAGGCGATCGTGCCCGAAGGCGCCGAGTTCGGTCCGGCGGGCCCAATAATGATCGCGGGTCCACAGCAGCTTGCCAGTCTTGATATCCAGCCCGGTTATTCGCCCGTAGTCGGCCCCGTTCCGGTCGTTGCCCTCGATATAGAACACTCCGTAATCCGAGGCGATGACATTATGCGGCATGTCAGCCGAACGTTTCCATTTCAACTTCCCGCTGTCGGCATCCAGAACCTTTACCGAATCTCTGCCCGCCAGCACGATGGGGTCAAATCCTCCCGAAGCACCGTCGACGACCAGAATATGCACCGGCGTGCCAGCGTTTTCGTATACTTTCACGGTCTTTCCGGTTCCGGCGTCGAGCGCCTTGAACTTGCCGTCTGCGACCAAACAGTAGACACGATCGCCCTTGGCGACGATAAGCGAAGCAACCTTCACGCGATATTCCCATGCGAAGTCGTCGCCCTGTTTGAGCCTAGCCTTCCAAAGTCCCAACCCATTGAATGCGTCGCGGGCGATCAGCATTCCGCGGCATTGGGCGAAAAACCGCCCGCCCGCCATCACAACGTGCGAACGCTCGGTCACTTCCCGGGACGTAAACAGCCATTGGATCCGCCTCGGTACGTCAACGAGAAGATCTTTCGACACCGCATTACGATCCGGTCCGTGCCGCCAGTGAGTCCAGTCATCGATCTCCCTGGGGCGGGGCTTGACCGTCCGGGTCCATCCGTCTTTTCCGGCGATCAGCAACTCACCCCCCGGACGGAGCACGCGAAGCATTTCGGCTCTGCTTATTCCCGCCGAATCGACCACCACCATCATCGAGATGAGATTGTCAACGTACGGAAGGGAGGGCTTACTCCACTGTTCGAGAGAAATCCTTGCACCAAGCCCCGTGTCGCCGAGAGCCTTGCGACCGGCCGACACTACCCTCGGGTCGGACGTCAAACAGTGAACGACAAACGGACGGTCGGATGCGATTTCGCGCGCAAGAATGTGATCCCTGGCGCCCAGAATGACACACAATCCGCCGCTGGTCCGGGCTGCACCCAGGAGTGCTTGACGGCCGTCACTTGCCGTCGCAACTGACACGGTGACAATCAGAATTGCGGCGGACAACATGCCTGGACGTGATTCGTGCAATTCAAGCCTTTCAAATGGCTTTTCCTATATGGACTTCTGCCCGCGACCTTCGCGGACCTTTCTATTGTATAGGCACTCTCTCTGCTTTCAAGTCGAAATCATCGACGGAAATTCCCACGGGCAAAGGGGCAATGGGGTCAGAGCGCCGTTAGTCATTAGTGGTTGGCGCTCCTGCTTCGCCAACCCGCTTCGCCCGAGGCCACGCAGGGCAAGAGGCTGCGCCGGACAAGACGCAGGGCAAAAGACTACGAACGGCAGGCGGCTTCGTCTCGGGATTGCAATTCCAATTCAAGGGACCCGGCTTCGCCAAGGCTACGCCGAGGCAAGACCACCTTACCAAATTATTGAGAAGCAGGCAGTCGCTTCCCGCTTCCGGCTTCGCCTTCTGGGCTACGCCGGGACAGGTCGCCCTTGGGACTTCCGGCTTCCCTTTCTGGGCTTCGGGCTTCGTCTCAGGGACTTTGGGCTTCAGAGCGCTTTGGCGAGAGTTTGTTTGCTGACCCCGAGGAGTTTCCCATCACTTTCAACAGGACGTCGCAGTAGCGATGACCGAATTCGAGGTATGATTCTCTTGTGAAATGCGCGCGGGAACTTTGTTTAAGCCCGGCTGATTCCACAAAACCGGTATGGGGGACCTTTTTAGGCAGGGAGCGGAGAATCCCCCGCACCCGCACTATCCCCTCGGGATTGGGTTTGGTGAACCCCCCGAGATCACCGACGATGAACGGCAGGTCTTTGACACCCAGATCCTTGCGCAGATCGGCAATCAAGGCGTGAAGCTTTCCTTCATATGCACGACTGCCTCGATCGCTCCGGTCCGATTCTCCCTGGTGCCAGAGAACGCCCTTGATGGTTCCAAACTGGGCGGCAAATTTCGACTTCAGGATTCCGTCCTCGTAGATCTTAGTGCCCTTGTTCAACCTCCCGATACTGTGTCCGCCACGGGCAAGCGGGATCAGACCTACCGTCACTCCGGGATTATTCTCCAGGTACCTTTTCGCAAACGGCAGCCCCAGCCCGAAACCACACCCACGCCCGCCCCGCAGATGCAGGGGATGGGCGGCCGGCTTCCAAAAGGGCCTCGGCAGATTCTTAAACCCTGGAATCATAAGAATGTGAGGCACCGGGATCTTGTCTTCCTCCAACAGATACCCCTTGTGCCTGGGTTTCAGCCCGCCGGCCATGTTGGACTGTCCCATCAACAGAAAAACATGAAACCGGCTCTTGTCTTCAGGAATCTCCCAGTCCTTGCCGAGGGGCTTGTGCGCCGCTTCTTTCGCCCCTTTCACTCCCTTGCTCTCTGCCGATTTAAGTTCAGTCGTTTCAGCCGCGTCTACTGTCTTCTCCGGCCTCTTCACATCTTCCGCTCCCAGGCAGGCGGCAACTACCACCACTGCAAGCAGCAGTATTGTTCTTTTCATAATCGGTATACTCCTTTACTCAGACTGGCATTTCCCAGACCTGCCTACCGGCAGGCAGGTGGCATTGCGCCAGCGACCATCGCGCGCCTTTCGCAGTGATTGTATCCGAGGCGTCGCGTTCAACAAGCTGAATCCGAATTCGGGGGACCCGGCTTCGCCAAGGCTTCCGGCTTCACCAAGGCGTTACGCCGTGACAAGTCGCCCGGACAAGTCGCCTGGCGGGCTTCCTGCTCCGCCAAGGCTACGCAGGACAAGTCGCCGTCCCAAGGGGAAGAAGAAAACGGTATACTGTCGCCAGGACTCGAACAGAGGTTTTGCGGATGGCGATGAGAGTGTTGATTACCGGTGCCAGTGGGCTGCTCGGGCGGCCGCTGGTCAAGGCGTTTGAAGGCGAGGACGTGCTCGGCCTGGCCCTGTCCAGGGCTGCAGGGCCGCTTGAGAGGGTCGATTTGACCGATGGCGACGCGCTGGGGCGGTGCGTCGAGGCGTTTGGGCCCGATGTGATCATCCACAGCGCCGCCATACGGCGGCCTGACATCTGTCAGAACGATCCGGGCCTGACCCGCAGGGTCAATGTGGATGCGACCCGGCAGATCGCCGAACTGGCCCGGAGACAGGGCGCGTGGGTGCTGTATTTCTCGACGGACTACGTCTTCGACGGCACGGCGGCGCCGTACGACGTCGGCGACGAGCCCAATCCGCTGAACATCTACGGGCAGAGCAAGCTGGACGGCGAGCGGGCGCTGCTGGAGCTGCTGGGCCATTCGGCGGTGCTTCGTGTGCCGATCCTGTACGGACAGGTCGAGGACAGCGACGAGTCGCCGGTCACGATCATCGCCGAGCAGGTCCGCTCGAAGCAGCCGGGTCCGATCGACGCCTGGGCCATGCGCTATCCCACGCACGTCGAGGACGTCGCGCTGGTGTGCCGGTCGCTGGTGCGGGCGTGGCAGGACGGCAACGAGGACGTCCGACGCGGAGGGATCTTCCATTTCTCCGGCGCCGAGCCGATGACCAAGGCGGATATGGCCCGCGTCATCGGCCAGGTGCTCGGTGTGGATGCGTCGCACCTGCAGCCCGACGCCAACCGCCCGCCCGGCGCGCCGCGGCCGAAGAACTGCCACCTGGACTGCTCGCGCATCGACCGGCTGTTCCAGCCCCGACGTACCCCGTTCAGGCGGGCGATCGCCGAGATCCTGGCCGCCAGGGCGTAAAAGGGGTCAGGAGGGGATGGCGGCATGCGGGCTCGTGCTTCGCAGCGACGTGCTGCTTCGCAGAGAGTAGTATTGCGGCGTGTGGGCCCTACTGGAGCTTACCGATCGTCCGGGGCGCCATTCGCCGATTCGTCAGGGGCGGGGGTATCGGCTGCGTCGCTTGGGGGGGCCGGCTCCGGCGCCTCGGCCGCCTCGGGATGCCTCTTGTGCCACAGTCTGCGGTAGCGCACGACGGCCCAGCGCGTGACGACGTACGTCGGCACGGCCAGGATCAGCCCCACCACGACGCTGCCGACCCACAGCGGCCAGAAGAAGTCGATCGTCGCCTCCCACCAGGCGGCGATCTTGTCCAGCCAGCCCCCCCCGGTGAACATCGCTTGCGTGACCGACGTGGTGAACTTCTCGAGGGAGTAGTCCCCCGGCAGGACCCAGGTGCCGACGAGGAAGTTGGACCCGTACAAGGGCACGGCGGTGACGGGGTTGGATATCCACACGAAGGGCACGCCGACGAACTTGTTGGCCCGCATGAGCGTGGCCACGGCGATCGTCAGAATCATCTGGAGACCCATCGTGGGCGTCCAGGTGATGAAGATCCCGATCGCCAGTCCCAGCGCGATCCGGTGCGGCGTGTCGTCCACGTGGAGCACGCGATAGACGAAGAACCGCTTGAGCTTCCTGCCGATGTATCGGGCCGGCATCAGGGATTGTCCCGCGTCAGCATATCCTCGGCGGCGGCAATCACCACCTCCGGGTCGATCGATTCCATGCACGTTATATGCCGACACGCCTTGCGAAGGCAACCCTGACACGGCACGTCGGCCACGATCGGGCGCCCGCGCAGGTACGGTCCGGTCCGCTCGACGCGCGTGGGCCCCACCAGCGTGACCACGTCGACCCCGACGGCCGGGGCGATGAACTTGGCCGCCGAGTCGCAGCAGACCACCCCCGCCGACGCGGCGATCAGGCCCACCATTTGCGCCACGTCCGTCTTCCCGGCGGCGTTGACGACCCCGGGCGGGGCGCCGTCGGCGACGGCGGCGCACAGGGCGCGGTCGCCCGGGGCGCCGGCGATGACCACCGGCACGCTTCGGGCCAGGCGCCCCACCACCGTGCGCCAGTGCCTGACGGGGTAGAGCTTGGTCGCCCAGCGCGTCGGGGGCACGCACACGACGAACCGCCGGTCGATCCGGTGGGCCTCGGCGAAGGCGGCGGCGAACTCGGCCGCGGACCGCGCGACCTGGAGGGTCATGTCCTGGCCGCGCGCGTCGATGCCCAGTTCCCGCGCCAGCAGGACGTTCCGGTCCACGGTGTGCCGGTCGGCCTCGACGTGTGCCTTGTCCGTGTAGAACCACCGGGCCCCCTCGCGTGCATCGGCAAAGCCCGCCCGAACCGGCGCCCGCGTCGCCCACGACAGCAGCGCGCTGCGCAGCAGGCCCTGCAGGTCGAGCACCCAGTCGTACCGCCGGCGCCTCAGGCGCCGCAGGAGCCTGCCCAGCGCGGCGGCCGCGGCCGGGTTCCACCACGCCTTGCCCAGGCGGTGACGCTCGAACGGCACACACTCGTCCAGGTCGCTGTCGTGGGCGATCAGGCCCGCGCACGCCGTGTTCACCAGCCACGCCACGTGCACGTCGCGCCCGAAGGTCCTGCGCAGGCCCCTGAGCACGGGCAGGGCCGTCACGACGTCGCCCAGCGCGCTGGGCTTGACGATCAGGACGCGCCGGGGCGTTTGCTTCGGCGGGAAAGTCATCGCTCAGCCCCCCGGTCCGCCGCGGCGGAGGCGAGCGGCCTGCCGCGGCCGAGACGTTCTATCACCCGCCAGTATGTCCTGTAGCTGCCCCAGGCCCGCCCGGGCGGGGCCAGGTAGCCCAGCAGGACGCGGAGCCGGCACGCCGACGAGGCGTGCGGCGTGGCCGACAGAAGCGCCCACAGCAGCCGACCCACGTCGCGCAGCCGACGCCGCAGCGTCACCACCGCCGGACGCCGGACGCCGTCCAGGTCGACGAAGACGGCCCGCGGCTGCCGCCCGTACATCAGGATGTTGACGGTCTTGAGATCGCGATGGCTGAACCCCGCATCGTGCAGGCGGCGCACGACCCGCCCGAGCGACCAGAACGCGCGTCGGGCTCGCGTTTGCCGCCTGCGGGCGTCCGCGGCCGTCTCGCCCGGGCCGGCCGCGCGCGAGGCCTCGCCGAAGTAATGCCAGGCGCCGGGGGCGTCGACCGCCTCGGTGATCAGGATGCTGTCCAGGAGGACCGGCCCGCAGCGGCGTTCGAGCACGGCCAGGGGCAACGCGGTGTCGAACCGCCGGGCCAGGAGCATGTGGCCGTGCTTGAAGGCCCACCTCGGCCGGGAACGGCGCAGAAGCAGACCGTCCAGCAGCCACTTGAGCCCCCGCCGACGCGGACGCTTGACGAACACGCTGACGGCGTGTTGGCCCAGGGCCAGGTCGCGGCGGACCACCATGCCGCTGGGCGTGTCCTTCACGACCGTGACGTCCCGGCCGCCGAACAGCCCGCCCACGTCGCCGAGGGCCTTGTGCCACTGTTCGGGCGTGAAGGCCATCGCGGCCGCCCTGGAGTAGTCGCCGGCTCGCTTTGATGCCAGGACGACGTGCCCTTTCCAGCCCCCCGCCAGGGAGACGGGCGCGAAGTATTTATTTTGACGGAAGATACGTCTATCCCGCTGCGCGTATTGCCGCTTGGTGTGGCGTTCGGTGCTCAGTGCGACGAGCATTTCCCAGCCTCGCAGCGTCCCGCCGACCCCGCTGAAACGGAGGTACTGCTTGAGAAACCGCAGCCGCTGGGTTCGCGTGGTTGTCGGCGTGCGGTCGTGGCAGAGCTGGGCGAGGTTCATGACACGCAACCGCCTGCTGACACGACGTTTGCACTTGGCCCTGTGCAGGTCCATCAGCACGGGCCTGCCGCCCGAACCGACCATCACGTTCCCACAGTGCAGGTCCATGTGGACCACGCCGGCGGCGTGAACCGCCGCAAGGAGCCTGGCCAGGCGGCCCGACATGCGCGCCACGTCTTCGCGGCCCGCCGCGCCCCGGGCGGACTGTGCCGCGTGCCAGGCCTCCAGCGACGGTCCCGGGTGGACGGCCTCGGTCAGGACCCAGTGGCCTTCCGGGGCGCACATGGCCGCCAGGACAGGCACCGCGGCGGCGCCGGCCTCGGCCAGGCGGCGCGAGACGGCCAACTCGCGCACGGCGCCCGAGAGGCCCAGGGCCCGCTTGAGCCTGGCCGACAACGACCGCGCGTGAAAGTGCTTAAGATAGACCTCCGTCCCGTCGATCTGCCCGCGATAGACGGTCCGCGAGGGGTTGTGCTTGACCTGCTGCCACGCGTCCGGGGCGGGGCGGCACACCTCATCCACCCGTCCGCGCAGCATCGCCTCGGCGGCGGGGCCGGCAAACCGCAGGCCGTCGATCCGGGCTGGTGAGGCGTTGTCTTTGGCTGAAGAGGCGGTCATAGCACCTCGCGCGGCGAAGTCCGGGCGGCGATAGGCGGCATTATACCGCTCGTGACGCCGTGAGTGACCTGATTTTCTGCCGGCGAGCAGGGCGCATCACAGCGAGCTGCCGACAATCGAACACCACCGAGCGGGATTGCACGGATTCAGGGATGAGGGGGATTGGCGACAACGGACATGTTGTTGTGTGTGTCGTTGCCCCGAACCCAATCCCGGTAATCCCCAAATCCGTGCAATCCCGCTCGGTGGTGTTTCGCCGCTCGAGGCACCCCTCGCGCGCCACGGCGCCCTTGCCAGAAAGGGCTTTCGTCTACCGCCGCGCGGGCGTATGATGCGGCCCGCGGGAGGGATGGCTTGTCGAGGGGAGGCCGAAAGGACCTGTGCTTGCGTCGTGGCTTCATCCCCGGACAAGGATCGCGCGGTATCGGACGAGACGCTGCTGCAGCGCCATCTCGACGGAGATTTCCAGGCGTTCGGGGCCCTGGTCAGGCGGTATCAGCGGGAGTTGTTCAACTTCCTCGCGCGGTTCACGGGCGACCCGTCGCTGGCCGACGACATCTTCCAGGAAGCCTTCCTCCAGGTGCACGTCTCGGCGCCGAACTTCGACATGGCCCGCCGACTGAAGCCCTGGCTGTTCACCATCGCGGCCAACAAGGCCCGCGACGCCCTGCGCAGCCGAGCCAGGCGACAGGCCGCCCCCCTCGACGCCGCCGTCGGGGGCGACCAGGAGCACGGGGCTTACGTTGATCTGATGCCGGCAAATATCCCCGCTCCGGACCAGGCAAGTCTGAACCTTGAGACCCGCCGCGTCGTAGAAGATGTGGTCAGCGAGATGCCGGCGCCGCTGAGGACCGTGCTCTTGTTGTGCTACTTTCATGAGTTTTTGTACAAGGAAATAGCCGAGATGCTCGGCGTGCCGCTGGGAACGGTGAAGTCTCGGCTGCACGCGGCGCTGAAGGACTTCAGGAGGCGTTGGCAGATTGCTGCCAAACGATTGGGCTATGACCAACAGGGAAACGACTGACGAGCGAGACCTGATCGACTTCGTGCTGGACCGCTGCGAGGGCGATGCCCGGCGGGCCATCGAGGACAGGCTCGCGCGGGACGAGGTCTTTGCCGCACATCATCGCGACGTGGCCAACACCTTTGCGGCCGTCGGGCTCCTGGCGGAACGGGAGCCGCCGGCGGACCTGGTCGAGCGGACCCTTGCGCGGGTCCGGCAGAAGCGTCAGACCGACGCGCTGCTGGCGCGTGAGGAGGCGAGCGTGCGGCCGAGGCGGGCGCTGTTCTCCCTCCGCGAGCTGGGCGCGGTGGCCGCCGTGGCCGGACTGCTGACCTGCGTGCTGCTGCCCGTGGTTCGGCGGGCCTCGCAGGTGGCCTCCGCCGGACAGTGCCGCGCACACCAGGGGCAGATCGGCTCGGCGCTGACGGCGTACGCCAACGCCAACGACGACCGCCTGCCGGCCGCCGGACGCAGACGCCGCTGGCTCGAGGCGTCCGGGGAGGGCGGCACGTCGGCCGGACTGTTCAAGCTGGTCGCGGCGGGGTACGCCCCGCCGGCGGCGTTCCGGTGCTCCGGGCGCAGCGGCCCGGACGAGGGGGACTTCGAGGTCCGCGCCGGGATGGTCGACTTCCCGTCGGCCCGGTCGGTCGGCTACTCCTACCAGCACACGTTCGGGTCGAACGAACTTCGCCGCAGCGACCCGGCGTTGGCGGCGGTGGTCGAAAGCATGGCGATCCTGGCCGACCAGACGCCGGCCTTTCCGCAAGGGCGCATCCGGACCGGGCCCCAGCGCGCCGAGTCCGGCAACAGCCTGAACCACGGGCAGACCGGGCAGAACGTGCTCTACCTGGACATGCACGTGGCCTGGGTCCGCACGCCGGCGGCCGGGGTCATGGGGAACAACATCTACCTCGTCGAGGGCGTCGCCGTCTACCGGGGCGACGAGACCCCCGCCGGACCGACCGACACCTTCCTCCTGCCGGCATACACCCGCGCCGACGGCCCGGCGCCCACGCCGTAGCAGGCCACCCGCCGGCGGCGTGCGGTTCAGCAGCATCAACACCGGGTGCCACGGTTGCGAAGCAGCCGTCGCACCCGCACCCAGCGGGCGAGCAAGCTCGGTGCGCTAAACGATCCCATCGCAATCCCCTGCGCCCTTACTTGCCCGCGGTCTTCCCGATGGCGTACAGCCGCGCCATCGTGGTCAGGTACAGCACGCCGTTGGCCGCCGTGACCGTGCCGTGCAGGGCGCCGTCCATGCGGATCGTGGCCAGGACCTTCTTGCGCCGCCCCGCGGCGAAGACCCACAGGACCCGCCGGCGCGTGCCGATGTAGACCTTGCCGTCGGCCACCAGGGGCGACCCCCAGATCTCCTGCTTCGTCTCGTGCGTCCAGACGGCGCGCCCGGTCTTGGCGTCGATGCAGTGCAGACCGTGCCCGCAGTCGGCGATGTAGACCAGCCCGCCGCTTATCGCCGGCGTCGAGCAACTGTGCTTGACCAGCGGGTACGACCAGATCAGACCGCTGGCGGTCACGTCGCCTGAGCCCGAGGCGTCGATGCATTTGAGCCACGCCTTGCGCTTGCCCCACCAGATATCGCCCCCGACGGCCACGTACACCCGCCCGTCGTGGTAGACCGGCATGCCCTTGATGACGCTGGGGCCCTTCTCGCGGTTGCGGACGTACGCGTGGACGTTCTTCTTGGGCGCCTCGGGGTCGCAGTCGAACGACCAGACCTTGGCCAGCGTGGCGACCCGGGCGTGCGGCGATGCGGCCTTGAGGGCCTCGAAGGCGTAGCACACGCCGTCCGGGCCCCCGAAGAACACCAGGCGCCGCCGGCCCACCCCCCCCAGCGAGGGCGAGGACCACGTGCAGTGGAAGGTCCTTGGCGAGAGCCGCTCGCCGTCGCGGGCCACCAGCCGGCCGGTCGCCTTGTCCAGAACGATCAGGGCGGGGGCCTCGGGACGGCGAATCTTCCGGTGCGTGTTGTCCACGCCGTTGCTCGTATTGAGATACAGGAACGGCCCGTCGATGAGGATTGAGGCGTGCGGGGAATCGTGCGGGTAGGTGCCGGCCTGCTTGACCGTGTCAAACACCCAGATGATGTCGGCGTCGTTGGGGGAGACCTTCACGCGAGGCCCGCCGTGCGGGGTCATGAAGTCGGCCTCGTCACGGAACGGCCCGTCGTTCCCGTCGGCCAGGCCGTCCATGTCCAGACAGACGACCTCGCCGCGATTCGTCACCACGTAGGCCAGGCCGTTCTCGACGGTCGGCGACGAACAGATGCCGATATAGGGCCAGTCCTGGTACTTGTCGCCCGGGCGCTTGGGCACGACGAGTTGCCAGTGCAGCCGGCCGGTGCTCTCGTCGAGGCACATCAGCACGCCGCGGTCGCCCTTGTGCCTGGGGTTCCGCGGGCAGGCGTTGTTCGTGCCGATCAGGACCCTGCCGGCGGCGACGATCGGCGTGGCGAACGTCCGCGTGCCGAGCGGGACGCGCCACGTGACGTTCTTCCCGGTCGCCGGGTCGAACGTCTCGGGGAGGTGCGTCTCGGGGGAGACCATGTTCCGGCTGTGCCGCTCGCCCCACTGGGGGCAGTCCGCCGCGGGGGCCGCCCCGGCACCCAGGCCGAGAACCGCCAGCACCGAAGCCAACCACCGTACCATGGCCGCACGTTTCTGCATGTCGCTCTCCATAAGGTCCACGCGGACCGCCAACAGTAGATTGAACTGCGTCAAACAGTCTAGGGAGGCGGGTTTTCGATTTCGACCGTGAGCTTGACGGGACGCCGGCGGGGCGGCACGATAGGCGTGATCGCGGTGGACCTGCGGTCGGAACCGGAAGTGAACTCCCGCGGCAGCGAGGCAACACGACAGGCATGGCGAACGCCCGGACGACGCGACGGAACGTCCTGAAAGCGATGGGACTTGGGGCCGCGGCCCTGGCGGCGCCGAGAGCGGCTTGCCCCCGGGGTCCTGCTGCGCGCGCCCCGCAGCCGCACGGACGTCCGCCGAACATCATCTTCTTCCTTGTCGATGACATGGGGTGGATGGACTCGACGGTGTACGGCAGCCGGTACTACCGGACGCCCCACCTCGAGCGTCTCGCCGCCAGGGGGATGATGTTCACCGACGCCTACGCGGCCAATCCGCTGTGCTCCCCGACGCGCGCGAGCATCATGACCGGCAAGTACCCCTGCCGACTGGGCATCACGATGCCTGCCGGGCACCTGCCGGCCCAGCCCGACGTCCCGCTGTTGGGCAAGACCGCGCCCACGTGGCACAAGATGGTCTGCCCCCGCGCCCGGCGGTTCCTGCCGCTGGGTGAGTACACGGTGGCCGAGGCCTTCAGAGACGCCGGCTACGCCACGGCGTTCATCGGGAAGTGGCACCTGGGCCACGCCACGTGGTGGCCGAAGAAGCAGGGCTTCGACGTGAACATCGCCGGGGGGCATTATCCCGGACCGCCGAGCTACTTCAGCCCGTACCGCATCAAGACGTTGACAGACGGCCCGAGAGGCGAGTACATCACCGACCGGCTGACCGACGAGGCGGTCGGCTACCTCCGCAAGGCCGCGCGGGCCGACCACAAGCCCTTCATGATGTGCTTCTGGCACTACGCCGTCCACGCGCCGTTCCAGGGCAAGGCCAAGCTCATCAGGACGTACAGCAAGCTGAAGGACCCTCGGGGCATGCAGGGCTGCGCGACCATGGGCGCCATGCTCCAGAGCATGGACGAGAGCCTCGGGCGAGTGCTCGACACGCTCGACAAGACGAAACTCGCCGACAACACGATTGTCATCTTCTTCTCGGACAACGGCGGGAACATGTACAGCCGTGTCGAAGGCCGACCCCCCACCAACAACCACCCGCTTCGGGGCGGCAAGGGCATCATCTACGAAGGCGGCGTGCGAGAGCCGTGCGTCGTCGTCTGGCCCGGGGCCGTCAAACCCGGCAGCCGAAGCAGCGAGGTCATCTCGAGCATCGACTGGTACCCGACGATGCTGGCCATGGCGGGCATCAAGCCCCGTCCCGGACAGCAGATTGACGGGGTGAGCATCCTGCCGGTCCTCAAGGGCGCCGGCAAGCTCGACCGCGACGCCGTCTTTTGCCATTACCCTCACTACGTGCCCGCCACCGGCAATCTGCCGGCCACCTCCGTCAGACAGGGCAACTGGAAGCTGATTCGCCTCTACGGCCAGGGGCCCGGGCGCACGTGTGCGTATGAGCTGTACAATCTCGCCGACGACATCGGGGAGACGAAGAACCTCGCCGCGGCGATGGGCGACAAGGTCAAGGCCCTCGACGCCCTGATCGCCGCCCACCTCAAGGCCACCGGCGCCATCGTGCCGATTCCCAACCCCGCCTACGACCCGGCCGCGACGCCTCCCGGCCTTCGCAGGCGCCGACCGTCCGTGGGCGGGTGGACGCCGTCGCGGCACTGCCGATTGTCGGCGGGGCGCGGCACGCTGCGCCTGCGGTGCACCGGCGGTGACCCCTATCTCCACACGGACCGCGTGGGCGCCGTCGCGGGGCCCGTCACGGTCACCTTGCGGGCGAAGTCCACGGCGGGCGGCTCGGGACAGGTCTTCTGGACCACCACGGCGACGGAGCGGTTTGGCCGCTCGCGCGCGGTCACCTTCCAGCCGACCCACGACGGACAGTGGCACGACTACGCCGTCAAGCTCCCGGCCGCCGGGGCGATCCGGGCGATCCGGCTGGACCCGGCCACCAGGGCCGGGCAGGTGGAGATTGAGTACATTCGGCTGATCAAGACGGACGGCACGGTGGCCAAAGCGTGGGAGTTCTGACCGTTGGCGGGGCGCCCGGGCTGAGGTTTTCCCGAGGTTCTCCTTGCCACGGCGTCGGGGGGCGCGGTAAAAAAGCGCGCGCCGGGCCGCGAACAGCGCCGGCCCGCGGTGGGCCGGTGTACCTGTCTATGCGTTCAATATGTCATGTAGTGCCACTCGGGCACGCACGAGAACAAGGAGTTCTGCTATGGCAAAACGGAATGGCGTTGCTGTGTGTCTTCTGGCCTGCCTGGTGATCGCCGCGAGCGGCTGCGGGGCGATGACCGGCGGCGGTAAAGACACCGAGGCCGAACTGACCCAGGCGAAGATGGACCTAGAGGAACTCAAGGCCGAACTGTATGACGTGCAGAAGGCGTACAACCAGGCCGAGGACGAGCTGGAAGCGAAGGTCGAGGCCCTGACGGTCCGGTGCGCCGCGGCGACCAAGAAGAACCAGACCCTCCAGCAGCAGGCGACGGCCGCCAAGGCTGACGCCGCCAAGGCCAAGGCCGCCGCCGCCAAGGCCCAGGCGGACGCCAGGACCGCCAAGGCCCGAGCCGACAGCGCCCAGGGCAAGGTCGCCCAGGCCGACGCCGCGGCCAAGAAGGCCGACGCCCGAGCCCAGTCGGCCGAACAGGCCGCCAAGGCCGCCCAGACCAAGGCCGCCACACTCCAGCGCCAGGTGGACGCCGCCAAGGCCGCCACCGCCGCAGCGGTCGCCAAGGCCACGGCTGACGCGAAGAAGCAGATCAACGACCTCCAGACGCGTGTGGACAACCTGCGCGACCTGAACAAGAAGCTCATCGCCAAGATCAAGGAACTCGAGTCCAGACGGTAGCACGGCAGCCCCATGGGGTGCGTGGTCGGCGGGGCGCGGCGCCTGGCGCCAACTCCGTTGACGCTGGGCCGTGTGCCTGTTTAGCGGGCGAACTTGCTCGCCGTGGGTCGTTCGAACGACACGCGGCGAGCAAGCTCGCCCGCTGAACATCTGCTTCCCATCCGGTCGCGAATACTCAGCCGCCGGCAGCCAGGGGATGCGCGCGGGAGTAGACGGCCTTCAACCTGCGGGTGGTCAGGTGGGTGTAGATCTGCGTGGTGGACAAGCTGGCATGGCCGAGCATCTCCTGGACGCTCCGCAGGTCGGCCCCGGCGTCAAGCATGTGGGTGGCGAAGCTGTGCCGCAGCGCGTGGGGACTGACGTGGAAGGCGATGCCCGACTGCCGCGCGTACGTCGCCAGCATTCGCCGAACCGACCGCCCCGAGAGGCGAGTGCCGAACCGGTTGACGAACAGCGGCGCGGCGGGTCCGGTCGCGCCCGGACGCCTGGCCAGGCAGGCCTCGATGGCCTCTGCGGCCCGGCCGCCCAGAGGCGCCAGGCGCTCCTTCCTGCCCTTGCCGGCTATCCGCACGGCCCCGGAGAACTCGTCGACGTCGCCGACGTCCAGGCCCACCAGTTCGCTGATGCGCAGCCCGGCCGAGTAGAGCGTCTCGAGTATCGCCCGGTCCCGCGCGCCGGCGGGCGTGCTCGTGTCCGGGGCCGACAGCAGCGCCTCCATCTGGGGCACGTCCAGGAATGTCGGCAGGCGCTTGTCCTGCCTGGGCGTGCGCACGACGCTCACGGGCGAGGCCTCGATCCGCTCGGTGCGCACCAGGTGCTTGTAGAAGCTCCTGAGCGAAGCCAGCTTGCGGGCGATGGTGGCCTTGGCGTAGCCGCTGTTCCGCATCATCGCCAGGTACGCCCGGACGGTCAGCGGCTCGAGGGCCAGCAGCCGCTCCGTCAGCCGGCCCGGCCGGACGTCGGCCAGGTCGGGCAGATCGTCGGCGGCCAGCTCGGCGTGGCCGTCGTCTGCGGCCAGGAATTGGCAGAACTGGTGCAGGTCGGCCAGGTACGATCGCACGGTGTGCGGGGAGAAGTTGCGTTCGGCCTCGATGTGGGCGAGAAACTCGGCGATCAGGGCAAGTTGTGGTTCGTGCATGGGCCGTCCTTGGCGTCGTCGCCGCCGGCGCCCCGCTCGACGCCGTTGCGGTCCGGCGAGCCGGGCTGTACGTGCGCCGGCGACATGATCTCGGTGCAGCAGTCGATGGCGACGTTGCGGGTGATCTGGAACCCGAGCGTCGCGGCGTCTTCCCAGTCGAAGTCCTTTTCGGCGTCTCTGACCAACTGGATGATCTCCTCGACGACCTGCCCTTCGTCGCCGGGAACGTAGCAGAACACGTAGTCGTGTCCCTCTTTCGTCAGACGCACCGTTCTCTTGCCCATCATGGGTCCTCTCTGGCACCGTGGGCGGCCCGGTTGAAGGCTCGCACCTGACCCGGGCGTGCCGGGCCTCCACAGATAGTATCGGAACACGCCCGGCAAAACTGGAACAATCCCACGAGATGGAGATCACGTGGGCACACCCATTCCGAGTAGGTAAGGGCTAACCGGTAGTCAGTAGCCGGTTTCTCACGGTGAGGACATGTCAAGGGTGCCCGAGCGGTCTTCCGCTCGTCCTCGTCGTCGTCCTCGGTCGTTTGGGGCGAAACGACTGAACGACCGAGGACGAGGGCGATGGAACCGGCTACCGGCTACCGAGTACCCACCCACGTGGGATGCCCCCACATCCCGTTCATCCCGTTATCCCGTCTTGTCGTTGTCTGTCGTTGGACGTACGGGCTTGGCCCGTCCTGGAGTTCCGTGGTATAGTGCTCTGCTAACCACACGGTACGGCGCGGCGCGCCGGAGCGGCTGAGCGACGATGGCCTGGAAGAAGCTGCCCGAAAACCCGGACGAGACCAAGATGAGCCTCGGCGAGCACCTCGATGAGCTGCGCGTCCGGATCATCCGCGCGCTGCTGGGGCTGGTGGTGGCCCTGGGTATCACGCTCTGGTACGGGGACGACATCCTCAACACGCTGGAGGCTCCCGTCGTCGAGGTCATGCAGGAGTACGACATCGAGGGCAGCATCGTCTCCAACACGCCCCAACTGCCCTTCCTGCTGTGGATGCGTGCGTCCCTGCTGGCGGCGTTCATCCTGGCTTCGCCCTGGGTCTTCTACCAGATGTGGATGTTCATCGCCGCGGGGCTGTACCCCCACGAACGGAAGTACGTCAACTGGGGCGTGCCGTTTTCGGCGCTGCTGTTCTGCGCGGGGGCCGCGTTCTTCCTGCTCTTCATCTCCAAACAGATCATGCGGTTCTTCCTGGGCTTCGGAAAGAACTTCATGCCGCATGTCACGCCCATGCTGAACGTCAAGGACTACATCTCGCTGATGACAACCCTGATGGTTGTCTTCGGCCTGGCGTTCCAGATGCCGATCGTCGTGTTCATTCTCGGCAAGATGGGCCTGGTCACCGTCAGGCAGTTGAACAAGTACCGGCGGTACGTGATCGTGATCATCCTGATCGTCGCGGCGCTGGCCACGTCGCCCAGCCCGGTGGACCAGATCGGCCTGGCCATACCGATGTGGCTGCTGTACGAGCTGGGGATCGTGCTGGTCTACTTCTTCTGCAAGCCCAAGCCGGCCGAGGCCGAGGAGTCCAGCCTGGACGAGGCCGTGGCGCCCGGCACGGCCCTGGCGACCGCCGGCGCCCAGACCGCCTCGGGCGACTACGACAGCGGCCAGACCGACTACGACGAAGCGTACGGCGAAGACTACGAAGACTACTACAACGACAGCTACGACGACGAAGACTACGGCGAGGAAGACTACGCCGGCGACGACAACGAGGACCAGGACTACCCCGGCGACGAATCGGATTGGGCCGAGTCGGGCTTCGCCGACGACGAGACCGCCGCAGCCGACTACGCCGATGACCAGGACGCCTCCGACGACGTCTTCCCCGAGGAAGGCGGATACACCTGGTCGCCCCCCGCGGCCGCCGAGGACGTCGAGCAGCCGGCAGAAGAGGACGACGTCGACGAGCAGGCGGGCGAGGACGAGCCCGCGGAGCCGGACGACGAGGCAACGGACCCCGGCCCGGGCCCGGACGAAGACCAGGCCCGGGACGAGACAGACGCCGAGGCGGCATCCGACGGCCGGGACACCGACGACGCCGCTGATGGCGCAGAACCTGGCGAGCCGGACCGAGACGGGATGGACGACGGTGCGGCATCTGCCGAGACCGACGGAGACGGCACCGACAGCGGCGCGGCGCCTGATGCCGACACCGATCAGGACGACGAGCCGTAGCGCCCGCCCGCGGACGGCGCGATCTGCGAGCGTTTAGTGCGTGATCGTCAGATCGCCCGCCAAACGTGGAGGAAACGATACAACAGTCCGCTATGGGGTTTACAGGTATCGACAGTGTACGCCCCCGACCCGCACGAGGAGAACGCCATGATCGCCAGGCCGCTGACCTTTGCCCTCGTGCTGACCGTCACCTGTGCGGCGGCAACGGCCGCGAAACCCACCGCCGCCAACGTGCTCGATACGCTGGCCAAGAGTCCCCCGCGCCTGATGCTGACGGCGCGTCGGCTGGCCGAACTGAAGGCCCTTGCCCGAACGGACAAGCCGCTGGCAAAGGCCGTCCGCGACGTGATCGCCCGGGCTGACCGCTGCCTGCGCCAACGCATGCTCGTCCGCAGGCTCATCGGCCCGAGACTGCTGTCGGTCAGCCGCGAAGCCCTGCGCCGTGCCTACGCCCTGGGCCTGGCCTGGCGATGGACGGGCAAGCGCCCCTACGCCGACAAGCTCCGGGACAACCTGCTGGCCGTCTGCGCCTTCAAGGACTGGAACCCCTCCCACTTCCTGGACACGGCCGAGATGTCGCACGCCGTGGGCGTCGGGTACGACTGGATTCGCGACACGCTGAGCGAGGCCGACCGGAAACGGATCGTCGACGGACTGATCCGGCACGGGCTGACCCCGGGCGTGGACCGCTACACGGGCCGGCGCCGGGGCTGGTGGATTCACTCGGCGTTCAACTGGAACCAGGTGTGCAACTGCGGTCTGGCGATCGGGGCGTTGGCCATTGCCGACACGCACCCGCAGTACGCCCGGGCGATCGTTCCGGGCGCCGTGGCGTCGCTGCCCAAGGCCCTGGCCAGCTACGCCCCGGACGGCGCCTGGGGCGAGGGGCCGGGATACTGGAACTACGCCACACGCTACACCGCCTACGGGCTGACGGCCATGCAGACGGCCCTTGGGACGGACTTCGGCCTGTCCGAGGCCACGGGGCTCGACAAGGCCGGGCGATTCCCCGTCCTGGCCACCGGGCCGACCGGGCTGCTGCTCAACTACGCCGATTCCGGCGAACGGGCCACGCGGCGAACGCTCCCGCCCCTGATGTTCCTCGCCCGGCGGTACGGCGACCCGTTCCTGGCCTGGGCGGAGCACGAGATGCTCGGTCGACACTCGGCCGACGCGTGGCACGTGATCTGGTACACCCCGAGGCCTGCGGGCAACCTGCTGAAGGGTGTCCCGCTGGACCACCATTTCCGCGGGATGGTGGCCGTGGCGCTCTTCCGCAGCGCCTGGGACGATCCGAACGCCCTGTTCGTCGGCGTCAAGGCCGGGTACAACCGCGTCAACCACGGGCACCTGGACCTGGGCAACTTCGAGCTGGACGCCCTGGGCGTCCGCTGGGCACGCGACCTGGGCTCGGACAACTACAACATCCCCGGCTACTGGGACGGAAGCAGGAACAGCGGCCGGCGGTGGCGGCTATACCGGCTCAACTCCCAAAGCCACAACATCTGCACGATCGACGGGAAGGACCAGAACGTCTCGGGCAGGGCGAAGTTCACGGCCGTTCGGATGGAAAAGGATGCCGCCCGCGCCGTGCTGGACCTGACCGGCGCGTACACCCCGACGGCAACGAAGGCCCTCCGCGGCGTGGCCATGCTGCCCGGGCGCCGGGCCGTCCTCGTCCAGGACGAGTTCCGCCTGGCAAAGCCCGCCGAGGTCACCTGGGCCATGACCACCGACGCGGCGACCGCGAGCGACGGGCGCCAGGCCACGCTGAGCCTCAAGGGCAGGCGGCTCCGCGCGACGATCCTGTCGCCCGCGGGCGCGGCGTTCACGTCGGCCTCGGCCGAGCAGAAGCCCCCCCAGCGGCGCAACAAGGGCGTGCGCCGTCTGTTGGTGCGGGTCAAGTCCGGATCCGGCGCGGTGCGGATCGCCGTGCTTCTGGCCCCCATCCGGTCGCAGCCGGGGGGAAATCAGATACCGCCCCTGAAGCCGCTTTCGCAATGGTGATTCCCCCCGGCCGCCCTGCCGGCGGCGCGGGCGTCAGGCCTTGGCTTCGTCCTTCTCGGGCTCGGACGGTTCGGCCTCGGTGACGTCTTCGGGCGGGGCGTCGTAGATCGGGGGGCTGGTGTCGGTCTCGACGCCTTCGTCGACAGCGTCGGCGGCGCTTTCCAACTCGTTCTTCACGCCGCGGGCGGCCTTCTTGAACTCCCGCATGCCCTGCCCCATCCCGCGAGCGAGTTCAGGCAGCTTCTTCCCGCCGAACAGGATCAGGATCGCGATCACGATCAGGGCGATTTCCCACGGGCCCGGCGCCCAGCCTAGTATTGTCGACAACATGCTCATTCCGTCAGCCTTACCTTTCTTGCTCTTCCCGCCCCTGCTGCAGTGCACACCGTTATTGTATACAACCCCCGGCGCGTACGCCCGGCGGCCGACACTACACAATACCTTAACGTCTATCCGCCCTCGCGGCAAGCGCTATCCGGCGCGTAACGACCACAGGGACTGCACGGATCAGGAGATTGCCCTCCAAGCCCAGGGTCCGGGGGCACACTTCAGATCCCGCGACCCGGCGCCGTCTCGACACGGGTGCTATAATGCCTTGGATGTCGCGTCGCCCACAGGGCGGTGCGGAGACGCTATCGATCTGACGGGTGTTCCTGCGAAGGAGAACGATGATGAAGAGTCTGAGATGGACCGGTGTGGTGGCGGTGTCCTTTCTGCTGATCGGCGCGACGGCCTGGCGGGCCAGTTCGCACTGCCAGATTCCGTGCGGCATTTACGACGACGCGGCGCGGCTGTCGGCCATCGCCGAGCACACGCGGACGGTGGAGAAATCGATAGTCAAGATCACCGAGCTGTCCTCGGCGGCCAAGCCCGACTACAACCAGCTCGTCCGGTGGGTCGCCAGCAAGGACACCCACGCCGACAAGATCGCCCACATCGTCACGTACTACTTCATGACCCAGCGCGTCAAGCCGGCCGATCCGAACGACGCCCGGGCCCACGGGCAATACGTCAAGAAGATCACGCTGCTGCACCGGATGCTCGTGGCGGCCATGAAAGCCAAACAGACCACCGACCTGCGGTACACCAAGGAGTTGACCAGGCTCCTGGGCGAGTTCACCAACGTGTACGGCGCGAAGGTCAGGAGCTGATCGGGTCCGAGTGCACCGACGGGCACATGTTTAGCGGGCGAGCAACGCTCGCCGCTCGTCGTTCGAACAGCACACGGCGAGCGTTGCTCGCCCGCTCAACATGCGCGCTGATGACGTATCCAATGCATAGGGAATACACGAGCGGTTATCCGGCGCCGCGACAATGCACGTGCAGTCAATCACGCGGCAGCTGGAGAATCTCTTGCATCGCCCCCCCCGACGGGGGATAATCTCTCTGTAACAGGTCACCAGAAACACTGCACTACACGGGAGGTGCTGCCGTGAAAGACTCGCAGGGTGAACCGTCGGCCGCACTGGCCGACGCGTTCAAGAAGATGCCCGCCCCCACGCCCCAGGCCGCAGAGCCTCTCTGCAAGGCCCTGTTGGCCGGCGGGAAGAAGACCGTCGATGAACTTCTCGCCCGTGTCGGGCAGACGTTCGGCGACGCCGACGGCGTCAAGGCCAAGTACGCGCTGCACGCGGTGGCGGTGTACTCGGCCCGCCCCGGCGCCGACGCCGACCGCACGATGGTCGCCGAGGCCCTCGCCTCACGCCTGGCGGGCCGGGACTCGAAGGATCTCAAGGCGTTCATCGTGCGGCAGCTTCAGTGGTGCGGCCGGCCCGATGAGGTTCCGGCCCTGGCCAGGCTGCTGTCCGACGAGGTCCTTTGCGAGCCGGCCGCCCAGGCGCTGGGGGCGATCGGCGACGCCAAGGCCGCCGCCGCCCTCGCCGCGGCGCTCGGCAGCGCCAAGGGCAAGCGGCGCGTGACGCTGATCACGGCCCTGGGCAGGCTGCCCGACGCGTCGGCCCTGGGGGCCATCCGCACCGCCGCCCGCGACGCTGACCGCGACGTGCGCCTGGCCGCACTGTACGCCCTGGCCAACGCCGGCGACCCCGAGGCCGCGGGCATCTGCCTCGAAGCCGCCAGGGTCAAAGCCCCCTTCGAGCGCTCCCAGGCCACCGACGCCTGCCTGCTGCTGGCGCGGCGTCTGGCACAGCGCGGCAGGCGCCGAGAGGCGCAGGAACTCCTGCGGCGTCTTCAGGCCGACCGCAAGGGCGACGCGGACGTCCACGACCGCTGCGCGATACTCCAGACGCTGGCCGAGACCGTCGGGGCCGACGCCGTCGGCGACGTCATGGCCGCGATGGACGCCAAGGACGCGGCGTGTCGGGTTCCGGCGGCCCGCACGGCGATCGGCCTGGCGCGGTCTCTGGGCGCCGGCAAGGCCGACGCGAGGACGCTGCTGGACAAGGCCGTCAAGGCCACCAGCGAGGACGCGGTGATCCACCAGGCCAAGGCGCTGCTGGCGGCCCTGGGCACCTGATCAAGGCAAGGAAACGCAGCTATGGCAAAGACGAAGATAACGCGACGTCGATTCGTGGAGACGGCCGGAGCGGCGGCGGCCACGGTGCTCATCGTGCCCCGCCACGTTCTGGGCGGCCCGGGCCAGGACGCCCCCAGCGACACGGTGACCTACGCGGTGATCGGCAACGGGCGGCGCCGGGACGCGGGCATCGGGTGCCTGGGCAAGCGCAAGAAGATCGCCGTCTGCGACGTGGACATCAAGCACATCGGCGGCGCGCCCGACAACAAGACGCGGTACACCGATTACCGCCGACTGCTCGAGCGCAAGGACCTGGACGTGGTGGCCATCGGCACGCCGCCCCACTGGCACGCCCTGCCCTGCATTCACGCCGCCCAGGCCGGAAAGGACATCTTCTGCGAAAAGCCGATGACCAAGTTCATCGCCGAGGGCCGAGCCGTCGCGGACGCCGTCAAGCGCCACGGCGTGGTCTTCCAGATCGGCACGTTCAAGCGGTTCGGAAACGCCCGAAACAGGAGCCACGTCGAGAACCACAAGATCATCAAGCACGGGCTGATGAAGGACCTGAGCGGCACGGTGGCGACGACCGGCGCGAAGAACCGTATCGGCAAGACGGCCCTGCCGGGCCAGAAGGTGCCCGGCAACCTGGACTACGACTTCTGGCTGGGCCCGGCGCCCTACAAGCCGTACAACTCCGCACGCGTCCACTACTCCAACCGCTTCTACTGGGACTACGAGGGCGGGGACCTGACGAACTTCGGGGCCCACAGCTTCGACCCGTTCCAGTGGAGCTATGCCAAGGACGAGACCAGCCCCGTGCGGATCGAGCCGCACGCCACCTGGCCACAGCACCCCGACGCGGTGTGCCCCTACGGGTGGGTCGAGCTGACCTACGCCGACGGGCTGAAGGTCGTGATCACCGGCGGGCGCGGCGGCGGGAAGTACAACCGCCCGCGGAAGCGCGGCATGGTCAGCGCAAAGGACCTCGACGACGAGGGCCGCAAGAAGCTCGCCGACCTGCCCGACCCGCCGAAGCTGGTGACGTTCGGCCAGGCCGTCCGCACGCGCCAGCAGGCCGGCGGCGGCGCCGAATCGTCCCACCGCGTCTCGACCGCCCTGAATCTGGCCAACATCGCCATCCGCATGGGCCGCACCATCCGATACGATCCCGTCAAGGAGCAGATCGTCGGCGACGAGGAAGCCAACCGCATGGTCAACATCCCCATGCGGGCGCCCTGGCATTTGTAGCGTGGCACGGGCGCCCCGCCCGTGGGTCGTGACATCTTCGGAGGTGGGGCCGGAAGTAGAGAGGCAAGATGCGAAGCATCGCAGGCATGCTTGCTGTTGCAGCGTTTCTCGCTGGTTGCACGGAAGAGTCGCCTACCCGCACGCTGGACCCATCGAGGGCTGCGCCCACTCCACACATGAAGGGCACTCCCATCAGCGAGCAGGTCTTGGGCAGGGCTCGTATTGCGGTCGGGATGAGCAGAGAAGAGGTCCTGGAGCAGATAGATTTGAGCAGACGCCAATACCAGCCGCTTCGAAATGAAAACAGCGCCAAACTCTTCGTCGCCCAGCCTTCCGATGATACTGTGCGCTCCGACGAATGGCTGCTTACCTGTCCAACCCGGCATTCCCACGTTCTTGGCGGGGGCAGTGGGATTCTCCTGCGGCTGAAGTTCACAGACGGCAAAGTCGTGCAGATCGTGCGCCTCCCATGGTTGGCGGGATGAGACAGGAATGATCTAACAAGGCGCTCCAGCCGATCCCGAAGGGACGGTTGAGCTGTGACGTCCTGCTGGCAGTATGCTGCTCTCTCTACGTCTAGCGCACCGACCCGTCTATTACCCCGCCGAGGTCCAGATCGAGCGCAGCTTGCGGACGGTCAGGGACGTGATGTGGGCGGGGCCACCTTTGGCGTGGAGGGCCAGCGGGGTGACCTTGTTCTTCGGCAGGATGCAGGAGGTCATCGAGACCTCGCCGTCGTTGCCGAACACCTCAATCGACGTGCGGTCCAGGAGTATCCTGAGTTTGACGGTGCCGTCGACCGGGGCCAGCGGGGCCGAGCGGCCGAAGCACACGAGCTTGCCGCCGACGTACGTCACCCCGTCGCCGTGCAGGCGCAGGCTGAACTCCGTGGCCTGGCTCACCCGGACGGCCATGTCTATGTCCAGAAGCTCGCCCGAGACGCCGGCCAGAGGATTCGTGCCCGGCTTGAGGGGCTTGTCCTTGAGGACGACCGTGTCGCCGTGGAGTGTGCCGATCTCCTTGACGGGGTACCTCACTATCCTGATCCCGCGGGGCGTCTTCCTGAGCGTCAGCCTGCACGGGAAGCTCTGCTGCTGATTGAACGGCATGCCCGGGTACTTCCCGCCGGCCATCCAGGCGATCTGGACCCGCCGGCCGGCTGCGTCACGCCACGTTTGGGCGGCGTAGAAGTTGGCGCCGTAGTCCCCTTGGATCGGCCCGGACTCGGCCGTGAACTTCTTGCCATCAAACCGCCCTATCCAGTAGTGGAAGTTCGCCCCGTGCAGGACCCATTTCATGGTGTCCTTGTCACCATTGACCGGCAGTTCGAACATGTCCGGGCACTCGTGGTAGCCCCGGGCGGTGACGTCCGACGCGTGGGTCCACTTCTTCAGGTCGCCTGATGTGAAGAACCGCGCCACGCCGCGCTTCACGTAGAGCACCATGATCCATGTCTTCGTCGGGTGGTGCCAGAAGACCATCGGGTCGCGCTCGGACCGCATGAGGCCCTGGTTGGGCACGACGGGATTTCCCGCATACGCCGTCCACGTCCGCCCGCGGTCGGTGCTGTAGGAGATGCTCTGCTTGAAGGGATACCCCGCCGACGTGTAGATCAGCACCAGCGTCTGCTCGTCGCCTTTCTGGAAGCCGGCCGTGTTGTCCCGGTCCACCACCCCCGAGCCGGAGAAGATCGCGCCGAGCTTGTCCGGCAGGATCGCAATGGGCATTTCCTTCCAGTGGACCAGGTCGGTACTTATCGCGTGGCTCCAGCGGGAGGGCGGCCTGTCCTTGGCGCCCAGCGGTCCGGGTATCTTGTTGCCGAACGGGTTGTGGTCGTTGAACAGGTGGTATTCGCCCTTGTGGAAGACCAGCCCGCACGGGTCGTTGATCCACCCCTTCTTGACGGTATAGTGGAACTGCGGGCGGTAACGTTCCGAGTACGTGCCGTCCGGCCCGGCCGGGGCCTCCTGCCCGGACACGGCGGCAGCCGCCAGCAGGACGACGCAGGTGATCCCAAGCGATGTGTTTGTCATGGTTCGCTCCGGTGTCGGCCGGCTCGGGTGGGTGGCCGTGCCTCGATGCGTCGCTGCCTGCCCGCCGGCGCAGCGCCCCCTCCACAGCGGGCGAAGGGACTCGAACCCTCAACAATCAGCTTGGAAGGCTGAAGCTCTAGCCAATTGAGCTACGCCCGCAGGTTCCTTGCGTAGGGTAGCATCTGGCCGCGGACGGCTGCAAGACGCCGCCTCAGAAAAAGGCTGTGGCCTGCCGTCGCGTGGTGAGTCGCTGCGCTCCTGCCACGGCGCCCTGCGAAAAAGGGGACTGGCTCGGGCGCAGGCCGAAGGCCGAACACGTGCCCCGAAGGGACACCCCGTTGGGGTGCCTGCCCCCCCTTCTATGAAGCCGGGTCTGTCAAGGCGGAGTTCCGGTGATCGATTGGTCCAACCTTTTTCGCCCGGAAGAAGGGGACAGGCACCTTCGCCTTCGGCTTCGGAGCCAGTCCCCTTTCTCGTGGCCGACGGCTATCGCCCGGGCAGCCAGGGGCCCTGGTGGGTGGGGTCGATGCGGATGCCTTCGAGCTTGCGGCCGTCGCGGCGGCGGATGCGGGCGCAGAACTCCCATGGGATCTGGTTCTGCGTGATCTTCAGCAGCAGCGGGTTCCAGCCGGCCTTCAGGGTCACGTTGACCTTGTCGGTGTACGGCACGGCGGCACGGGCGACGTTGTTGGCGTGGACCAGCTTCCCGTTGAGCCATGCCTTGACGCCGTCATCGGTGCCCAGGTCCAGCCGCGCCGGCTGCGCAGCGGCACTGTGGACCCACGTCAGGGCGTACGCCACGCGCTGGTCCCCTCCGAGGGCCTTTCTCAGGTCGAGGATCATCGGGCGTTTGGGGTCCGTCCCGGCCGGCAGCGGCCGCCAGGTCACGCCCGCGGCCCCGGGCTGCTCCGGGGCGAACGGAATGTCGAACAGTTGGTTGTACATCTTGCCGGCCTTGACGTACGGCCCGGCGACGCGCCAGGCGGTGATCGCGTCGGCGAACCGGTCGATCAGGCCGATGACCCCGCGCGCCTGGGCGGCGACGGGGCCGCTCTTGGTCACCGCCAGCAGCTTGGCCATGGCCTCCCGGGCCCGCCGGCGATCGGCGCCCAGGGTTGCCCTCGCGATGCTGACGGCGGCCAGCGCCGCCTCGTCGCGAACGGAGGCCTCGTCGAGGCACGGCAGGACGACATCGAGCGCATCGCCGTGCGCGACGCCGGCCAGACCGCTGAGAACGAGCTTCTTCGCGTCCGGCCGGCGAGCCAGGGCCAGCGCTTCGGCGTACTTCCGGACGGCGGCCCGCGGGTCGCTCCCGGCGTCCAGGGCCAGCAGGCGAACGTATCCGCGCAGGGCCAGGACGCGGTGAGTGGCGGTCTCGGCGGTCTTGACCACCTCCAGCAGCGCCGGTGCCGCCTGCGCGTCCGGCCAACCGGCCAGGGAACGAACCGCGGCGTCCTTGACCTCGGCGTCGGCGGACCGGGCGGCCTTGGCGACGGCCTCGTACGCCTCGGCCCCGCCGATCCCGCCCAGGGCGCGAATCAGCGAACACCGCACGGGCTCGCTGCCGGTCTTGGCCAGCGCCGCCAGCACGGCGTCGGCACGTGCGCCCGGGTCGGCAATCCGGCGGGCCACCAGGGCGACCGCCTTCTCGGCGTGGGGCAGAACGCTCGCATCCTTCTGTTCGGTCAGGGCCCTGACCAGCGCGGGCAAGTCCTTGGGACCGGCCAGAACGGTCAACGCCCTGAACCCGGCGATGCGTACGGGGCCGGAGCCCGCCTTGGAGATCGTTCCGAGCAGCGGTTTGACCGCAGGGGCGTAGCCGCGGTCGGCGACAATCCCGATCAGGACGATGCACGGTGTGCTGTTGTCGGATATGCCAACCATCTCTTTGACGATGGCTTCGTCCGCTCCCTCGGCTTTGATCGCTCGCAGGCTGGCTACAGCGGGTCTTGACATCTCGGGCGGATACTCACAAATGACGGGCTTCAGCAGCGCGCCCACGGCCTGGTCGCTATTGCCCGCCGTGCCCAGGGCTTTGAGGGCGGCAATACAAGCGGCTTTGTTCTTCCTGACGTCAGCACAGCGGATGATAGCCTTCTCAGCATCCGTTCCGCCGCGCTCGGCGAGCAGGTCGATCAGCGCGACCTGGGCGGGCGTGGGCAACTTGGGCAGTTCGGCAGCCAAGGCGGCGGTGACCTCGGCGCCCGGCATGGCGCGGGCGGCGCGGAGAGCAACGTCGCGGGCCGCGGGGTGGTCGATTCGCAGGTGGCTGACCAGTGCCGGAACTCCGGCCGGGCCTGCGGCGACAATGCCGTGGTAGGCCGCGGCGGACTTGAAATGCTCACCCACGCGGGCATTGACCACGGCGGTGTACATCGCCTTGGCCGCGGCGGCTTTCTTCTGCCCGGTCATGCGGTCGACCGCGGTGAGATAGGCGTCGGCGGCGGCGGGGCGAAGCTCGGCCGGGCCGGCCGACAAGACCTCGCTGATCGTCTTGACCGCGTCGTCTGTGGCAATGCGACCCAGCGCCATCAGCGCCTGCGGCGCCGCACCCGACGACCGGTTGCGGGCGAGCTTCTGCAACTCCCCGGCCGCCTTGGCGTCGCGGCGGACGCCGATCGAGTTGACCACTCCGATCAGCGCCCGGCCCTTGAGCTTGCCCATCGCATCGCGGAACGCGTCGTCGACGCGGGGGTCGTCGATCGGCTCCATGGCCTGGCGGGCGTAGTCGCCGAGGCGCTCGTCATCGAGCAGGTCGGCCAACACGGGCACCGCCTTGGCGCTGCCGACGATGGCCAGCCGCTGGCACGCCTTGGCCTTGTCGAACACCGGTGCATCGGATTTGAGCACGGCGATGAGTGTTTTCTCGTCGCCGGACCCGGGCAGGGCCGCCTGGGCCCGCAGCGGTGAGCCGGTGGCCGCCGTGATGACAAGCACCAGGGCGGCCGAAGCGAGGTATCGCGTTGCCTTCATGGGGTATCCCTTTCGACGGGGCGCTTCGGGCCGCGGCCCTCACGCGTGCCAGGGCGCGCGCTTGGCGCGGGTGCGCATGCGGTTGGCCTCGGTGTCGCCGACGAAGGCTTCCTTGGCCGGGTCGAACGTGACCTTCCGCCCGAGCTGCCAGGCGATGGCCGCCGCGTGGCAGGCCAGGTGGCTCTTGCGCATCACGTCGGCGTTGCAGGCGGTTCGGGCCCGCGACGTGACGCAGTCGAAGAAGTTGCTCGTGTGCTGGGCGGGGTCCGTGCCGCGCAGGTAGCGTTTGCGTTCGCCCATGAGCGACTTGGGCTCCAGCGCGATCCGCCCGGAGTCTCCGGTTTCGACCCAGCCCTCATCGCCCTCGAACCGCACCGGGCACGTTCCCAGGCCGAGCCAGTTGCCCTCGCCGCGAAAGCCCCCTGCCCGCATGACCAGCTTGACGCCGTTGGCGTACCTGGCGTAGATCTCCTGGCCGCGCGGCTCGTAGGTCAGCGGGGTGGTGTGGTCGGCGTCGAGGGCCCACTGGCACAGGTCGACGGTGTGGGCGCCCCAGTCCAGCAGGGTGGCGCCGGAGTCGAAGTCGTAGTAGCCTCGCCATCGGCCCTGGCAGTATCGCCTGTTGTACGGTCGCCACGGCGCCGGGCCCAGCCAGCGGTCCCAGTCCACCACGTCCTTTGGCGGTTCGGGCTCGGCCGGGAGCCAACTGTGATCGACCCGCAGCTTGTAGATGGAGGCGTGGACGGTGTGGATCTTGCCGAGCTTTCCGCTGCGGGCCAGGTGGACGGCGAACTGGAAGTTGCCCACCGATCGCCGCTGCGTGCCGGCCTGGAAGACGCGCCCGTAACGGTTCATCGTGTCCGCCAGTTCCTGGCAATCGCCCATCGTGATGCCGCAGGGCTTTTCGCTGTAGACGTCCTTTCCGGCCTTGGCGGCCAGGATCGACGCCAGGGCGTGCCAGCGGTCGCCGGTGGCGACCAGCACGGTGTCGATATCGTCGCGCCCCAGCAGTTCGAACATGTCGCGGTACATCACGCAGTCGGTGTTGCCGTACTTCCTGTCGGCCATGTTCTTGACGTACCGGCGGCGAGAGGCCTGCACGTCGCAGACGGCCAGAAACCGCACGCCCGGCTCGTTCATCATGGCGCCGAGGACGTACCTGCCGCGCGGGCCGATGCCGATCGCGCCCAGCGTGATGCGCTCGGACGGGGCGGTGGCGCCGTCCTTTCCGAACGCGGTGGCGGGCACGAAGTACGGCACAGCCGCTGCGGCCGCCACGCCGCGAAGAAAGCCCCGCCTGGAATGGCCAGATCCCTTGCCTGTCATCGTCGCTTCTCCCGTTCAGTCGTCAGGAGCAACGATAGCAGAAACCGGCCCGCCAATCGAGCTTCCTGGGTGCCATGGTCCACGCGAAGCGGAGGGCCATGCCGTCGTGCAGACCGCCTGAGCATGGCCCTCCGCTTTGCGTAGGATCATGGCACCCGGCGCAATTACGCCAGCCGCAGGGCCGTCTGGGCAACGTGGCGGCCGAGGTTCTTGGCCGTCGTCATGCCGAACTCGTCCTTCGTGACGTCCTTGGTCCCGCCGCTCCAGACGGTCGCGCCCCAGTGGGCGGTGGGCTTGCCGTCGCCGACGACGATCATCTGCTGGCCGAACATGCATGTCTGCACGGCCCGGATGGTGAGTTCCTGCCCGCCGTTTCGGCATCCCCCGACGGCCACCACGCCGCCGACCTTGCCGCCCAGGGCGAACTGCTTCTTGCGGAAGATGACGCACCGGTCGAGGAAGGCCTTGCACAGCGCGGACATGCACCCGAAGTAGACCGGCGTGCCGATGATGATGCCCCCGACGGACGGGTCCAACAGCTTGGGCATCAGCGTGGGGAAGTCATCCTTCTCGCCGGCGGCCAGGGGGACCCCCGCGGCGAGTTGGCCCGGGATGGCGAGCCCTGCCAGCTCGATCAGTTCGGTCTGGACGCCCGGCAGTTCGGCGGCGGCCAGGCAGACCTTCAGTGACGCGGCGGTCGTTCGGCCCTTTCGCGGGCTGCAGCAGATGCCGATGATCTTCGTCTTCTTTCCGGCGGGCGTGTCGGCCGGTGCGGCGGCGGCCTTGAGGGCGGTCCCCGCGGCCACCGCGGCGCCAACGGTTCCCAGCATGCGTCGTCGATTCAGATCACGTTCCATGGTCCCTTTCCTTTCCGGCCCGCGCCGCAGCGCGGGCGCTCATGTCCCAGTGTCTCTCAGGCCAGGTAGATCAGGTAGAGTCCCGCGGCCAGAATGCCCGCACCGCAGATCCGCTTGAGGATCACCGTGCCGCCAGACCGCTCGTTCCAGTTCAGGTACCGCTGCACCCACGCCGTCGACGTCCCGGCCAGGACGATCACGCTGCAATGGCCCAGCCCGTAGACCGCCAGGAGCAGCCAGCCGTACAGCGGGTGTGTCGCCGCCGAGCCGAACGTCATCATCAGCACGGGGATCATGTAGGCAAACGTGCACGGCCCGAGCGCGACGCCGAATACCAGTCCCAGCAGCAGCGCCGCCAACGGGCCGCGGAGTCTCGTCCCGGCCGGCGTGCGGGCCGAGAAGGGCATGGGGATCACGTCCATCATGACCAGGCCGACGATGAAGAGCACCGCGGCGACGACGTAATTGCCGACCGGCCCGACGTGCCCGACCACTCGCCCCGCGGCGGCGGTGATCGCGCCGATGACGGCGATCGTCGCCAGGATGCCCACGGCGAACAGCGTCGAGATGCCCAGGGCCCGCCGGGCCGAGATCCGCCCCTGCCGGTCGATGAAGCCCACAATCAGGGGGATGCTGGCCAGGTGGCACGGGCTCAGCACGACGCTCAGCACGCCCCAGACGAACGCCGCGGTCAGCGCGACGGCCGGGGCGCCGGCAACGGCGTCCTGCACCCATTGGGTCAGATCGGACACGGCTATCCGCCCCTCCCGCCGGGCGGGGCATCCAGGTCGTAGCCAAGGGCCTTCCACTTGGCCAGGATGTCCTCGCGTGACATGAAGCCCTCGTGGCGGAACAGTTCCTTCCCGCCCGGGGCCTCGAACACCTGGAGGGGGATCAGCCCCACCTTGTACTTGTCCGTCTCCGGGTCCTCGAGCACATCGAGCATCCGCACGTTGAGCCGCCCCGCGAAGTCGCGGGCCAGAGACTCCATCACGGGGACCATCATCGTGCACGCGGTGCACTTCCCGCCCCCGATGTCGATCAGGGTCGGCAGGTCCTTTCGCAGCGGCCGGGCCCCGGCGGGCGGATCGGCCGGGCCGGACCAGTGCTTGGCGGCCATCACCGCGACGATCCCCGCCGCCAGCGCGGCCAGGACGGCAATCCTGCCTTTGACGTTCATGGTTGCTGTCTCACGTGAGCATGGCCTTGATTTCATCGACCGACGGCACCTTGCCGACGGCCTTGACCGCCCCGTCAACCACCAGCGCGGGCGTCACCATCACGCCAAAGGTCATCATCTCGTTGATGTCGGTGATCTTTTCAAGGGTGTAGTCGATGCCGAGCTGCGTCGCGGCGGCCTCGGCGTTGGCCGCCAACTCGGCACACTTGGCACACCCCACGCCGAGCACCTTCAGCGTTGTCATGGTTGGGTCTCCTTTCACGGCCTCGGTTCCGTTACGTGACGGCGCCGTAGATCATACCGCTGGCGGTGGCCATCGTAACCACCAGCAGGATGTACACGAGGGTCTTTTTCGTTCCCATGATGCTTCGAATCACGAGCATATTCGGCAGCGACAGGGCGGGCCCGGCCAGCAGGAGGGCCAGTGCCGGCCCGTCGCCCATGCCGGCCCCGCGGAGCCCCTCGACGATGGGGACCTCCGTCAGCGTGGCGAAGTACATGAATGCCCCGGCCACCGATGCAAAGAAGTTCGCCCGCAGCGAGTTGCCCCCCACCGCCACCGATACCCACGCCGAGGGCACAAGGCCCTCTCGACCGGGCCGGCCCAGCAGCAGGCCCGCCACCAGCACGCCGGCCAGAAGCAGCGGCAGGATCTGCTTGGCAAAGCTCCAGCTCGATCGCGTCCACTGTCCCAGTTCCGGCCGGGAGAACCAGAGGATCAGCGTCGCGGCCAGTCCCAGCACGGCCGCGGCGGCAATGATGAACCTGGCATGGTGAATCGCCACGTACAGCGGGCTCTCCAGCATCTGCCGAGAACCGATCCAGTCCTTCGGGTACGGCTTGATCTGACCCGAGGGCAGTTCCAACACAATTCGCTCGTCGCTTTCCGAAACGATCTCGCCCTCGATGTACTCGGTAATCGTCTTGCCGTTCGGACAGCAGTTGATGCCGACGGTCAGTCGACCCGAGACCGACCAATTGGCGAAGACCAGCGCCAGGACCATCAGCGCCAGGACAACGGCGTTTTTCCACAGTGCCCGCGGGGGATGATCGTCGGGCAGAACCGGGGCCGGCGCCTCGGCGCGGGCGGTCTCGCTCTTGCGAAAGACCAGGTGCATCGCCAGCCCGATGACCACGCTGAAGATCACCGCGCCGACGGCCCGCGCCAGACCCAGTTGAACTCCCAGGACGCGGGCCGTCAGGAGAATCGCCAGCACGTTGATGGCCGGGCCGGCATACAGAAACGCCGTGGCAGGACCCAGCCCGGCGCCCATGCGGTAGATCCCCGCGAACAGCGGAAGCACCGTGCACGAGCAGACCGCCAGGACCGTGCCGGAAACGCCGGCCACGCCGTAGGCCAATACCTTGTTCGCCTTGGCGCCCAGGTACCTCATGACCGAGGCCTGGCTGATGAAGACGCTGATGGCCCCGGCGATAAAGAAGGCCGGCACCAGGCACAGCAGCACGTGCTGGCGGGCGTACTCGCGGACCAGGTGCAGCGACTCGGTCACGGCGTTATCGAACCGCCCCTGGCCGACCGGCAGGAAGAAGCACGCGGCAAAGACCGCCGCGACCAGGACCAGTTTCTTCAGTTCGGTTCTCACCGGTTAGAGGCCTTCCAGCGCCTGGCGGGACTCGGCGAGCTTGCCTCGCAGGACGTCCTCCACGCACGCCAGGGCGTTCAGCACGCACGGGGCGCGGAGGCGGTAGTAGACCATCAGCCCGCGCTTCCGGCTGTCCAGCAGCCCGGCGGCGGCCATCAGCGACAGGTGCCGCGACACGTTCGACCGCTCGGCCCCGGTCAGCTCGGCAATCTCGCCGACACATCTCGGCCCGTCGCGAAGCGTCTCGGCGATGGCCAGGCGCACCGGATGGCCCAGGGCCTTGAACACGTCGGCCTTCATCCGTGTCAATCTGCCGTCTTCATCTGTCATGTCGTGTGGCGTCTCTTGTGAACGGCCACTATGTTACTACGTGACCAATAACTCACACATTATAGGCGCCCCGGTTTGCCGCCTGCAACGGGATTCCGATGTTTCCAGGAAAACGACCCGAGAATCAGGACTTGAGCATGTCGTCGTATTCGGCGTGCGTGCCGATCCAGAACCAGACCGGACCGTCCGCGCTCCGGACAGCAATGGCTCGGTATCGGCGTCCGACTCTGACTGACCAGAATCGGCCAATTCGCTTCAGATGAAGCGACGGATGCTGCGGGTTCGCCTTGAGGAGGGTGAACTTCTTGTCGGCCAATCGGCGGACCGCTTCGGGAAGGCTGTTGTAGAGCGCCCAGAATGCCGGGCTGGCGAAGTGCTTCATAGCTCCGTGCAACGCCCCTCGTGGAGGGACTTCAATGCGTCATCCGCAAGCGCGTTGAGTCTTCCGCCCTGCGCGTCGGCGGCGATCTGCTCGTCCCAGACCTCCGCGGCAAACTCAGCGAACCACGCGCTGAAGCGCGACAGGTCGGCCGGTGAAAGCGCCGCCACCGCTTCCTCGATCTCCTCTATCGTGGTCATGCAAATCAATATATTCGGTTCCGCTCGAGCAAGCAAGTCGCAAGCACGATCTTCACTTCATACGTGCACCTGCCAAGGGCTGCGCACTGCGTCAGATCGGGCATTCGGCGCTGGCGCGGACGATGGCTCCCCGCTTATGCCCCGGGCGCGCCGGGAGTCCAGTAGATGATGACGTTCAGCACGGGAGTGATAACGTGACTCAGCACGAGCCCCAGCGGATCGTAGGGCATCTGGCGGCGGGTGACTGTCTCGATCAATCGCGGCCCGATCAGCAGAACGATCAGGATGAAGGCCCCGAAGCGCATCTGCCACTGCATGAAGCCCTGCTGCCTCCTGACCGGGAGCAGCTCGCGCGCGATATGGTGCCCGTCCAGGGGGAACAGCGGGATCAGGTTGAAGAAGCACAGGCCCACGTTGGCCGCGGCCGTGTACCACAAGAGGACATGGACCGTCTCGTATGCCGCGTGGTGGGCCGGCGCCCAGGCCAGCCAGGCCCGCAGACCCAGCCCGGACAGGACGGCCAGGGACAGGTTGCTCAACGGCCCGGCCAGGGAGACCATGACCTGCCCCAGGCGGATTGGATGGAGGTTGAAGGGATTGACCGGTACGGGCTTGGCCCAGCCCATCACGCCGGAGAACAGCAGCATCAGCGTCCCGATGGGGTCCAGGTGCCTGAGGGGATTGAGGGTCAGGCGTCCGTTGTACTTTGCGGTCGGGTCGCCGAAGAACAGGGCCATCCTGGCGTGGGAGTACTCGTGGATGGTCAGGCTCAGCAGCAGCGGCGGGGCGGTCAGCAGGATCCGCCTGATATCAATACCCTCGGCGGTAAACATGGCGACCGTTTTACTTGACCGGGCGGTCCCGGGCAAGCATAATGCGCGCGGGTGCGGGGTGCTCCGCGCCTGATGAAACCCGTAAGTATATGCTTCTGTGAATGTTGCACGGACCCGACGTCGAGGAGTCGACGCCATGACCACCCCGGACGTTGACCTGGACCTGGCCAGGCGGACGCTGGGAGCCGAGGGCCAGGCCATCACGGCACTGGCCGACAAGATCGGCCCGTCCTTCGCCGCCGCTGCCCGGGCGGTCTTCTGCTGCGGCGGGAAGGTCGTGCTGACGGGGATCGGCAAGGCCGGGCTGATCGCGCAGAAGATCTCGGCGACGCTGGCCTCGACCGACACCGAGAGCATCTTCCTGCACCCGGTGGAGGCCCTTCACGGCGACCTGGGCCGCCTCCGCCGCGGGGACGTGGTGATCGCCCTGTCCCACAGCGGGCAGACCGAGGAACTGACCCGCCTGCTGGACCACATCAAGGCCCGCGGGGCGCAGTTGATCGCGATCACCGGCTCGGGGGACTCCCTGCTGGCGCGGCACGCGGACATCACGATAAGCTACGGGCAGGTCCAGGAGGCCTGTCCGCTGGGTCTGGCCCCCACGGTGAGCACCTCCTGCATGCTGGCCCTGGGCGACGCCCTGGCCATGACGGTGATGGCCATGCGCGACCTTCGCCCCGAGGAGTTCGCCGCGTTCCATCCCGGAGGGGCGCTCGGGAGAAAACTGCTCAAGGTCGAGGAGGCCATGACGTTTCACGAGGGAGAGCACCTGACGCTGATTCGCGACGATCTGTTATTGGGCGACGCGCTGGCCGAGGCCGAGAAGGTCGAGCGGCGAACCGGGGCCGTGCTCCTGGTCAACGCCGACGGCGGCCTGAGCGGAATCCTGACCGACGGGGACCTTCGGCGTCACGTGCTGGCCGGATGGGACAAGGGCATCGACGTCCTGTCGCGCCCGGTGCGCGAGTTCATGACGGCCAGTCCCAAGCACATTCACCTGGGGGAGTTGGCCAGCAAGGCCCTGGCCATTCTCAACGAGTATCGCATCGACGAGCTGCCCGTTCTCGACGCCGACGACAGGCCGGTAGGCATCATTGACGTGCAGGACCTCCTTGGCATCAAGACGGTG
>Ga0180432_10000539_pt1 | contig 62884 bp, 79 predicted proteins | sample SS_ome_10_FD_132414 | JGI IMG/M metagenome (GOLD analysis project Ga0180432, IMG submission 132414) | Hypersaline lake sediment archaeal communities from the Salton Sea, California, USA - SS_1_MS_2 metaG | ecosystem: Environmental > Aquatic > Non-marine Saline and Alkaline > Hypersaline >... | reverse complement strand
TGTGCACCGTCTTCAATGACTGCGGGTTTAAATCCGAATCTCCTTTCCGCTCTCTCCTGGATTTCTTTTATCCTATTAAGATCGTTTGGGTATCCTCCCCAGTGGACAAGCATTATCACTTTAGTCTTATCTGTAATTTTCCTCTCGAGATCGTCTAAATCGATATTAAGTGTATTTGGGTCAATATCAACCCATTTAATTTTTAGACCGTTTGCTAGTATTGGCCAATTAGATGCAGTGCAAGTTAATGGTGTTGCTAATACCTCATCTCCCTCTTGCAATCCGGGCCAAAGAGAATCCATAGAAATAGACCCACGAAAAATTTTTGTATTCTTAACTGGCTTTTTAAGCAGATGTAGCGCAAGATGTAATCCTGATGTACCGGAGTTAAGTGTTGAAACATAGTCCTGGTTAAAAAACCTTTTCAATTTGGTTTCAAATTCATCCACCTTAGGACCTTGTCCTATGTAGCCACTATTTAAGACCTCTGTAACTTTTTCACCAGCGGTGGGCGACATAAAAACCTTGAAGAGCGGTATATTTTTTTTCATTATCTAATTAATTTACTGGTTTATCCCTCTACACCTCCCAGTTTACACTACTGGTTGTTTTCTTGTTTATAATGTAATCCTCGGTTGCAATATAATCTAGCGAATCATCAAGCAAGTGTTTGATCACCTGGTATGGGTAGTTATTGATTGGCTCCCCATGGGCATTTAAAGACGTGTTCAGAACAACGGGAATTCCAGAAATGTTATGATATGCCGAGATCAATTTATGGAAGTGTGGATTTCTTTCCTTGTTTACTATCTGTGGTCTTGCTGTACCGTCTTCTGTATGTACAACTGCTGGGATTCTACCGAGCCATTCTTCCCTTGTGTCATAGCACAAAGTCATAAATTCAGCAGTGTGTTTTGATTTCTCAATGTGGAAAACGTCTTGGCTGAATTCTTCCAACACAGAAGGGGCAAAAGGCATTATCTCTGTTCTTCTGAGCTTCTCGTTCAGTCTCCTGTGTGTATCCTTATCGGTTGGTTTCACTACTATGCTCCTATTACCCAAGGCTCTTGGACCATATTCGGTCCTTCCTACAAATACCCCAACGACAGATCCCTGATCTACAAGTTGAGCAATCCTTTCGTATGTCATGGGTTCTGTTTCCAGATCCTCTGAGTTTTCTTTGATAATAGCATCCCATGCTTCTCTATTGTGTCTTTCTCCAAGGAAAGCATTTTCGAGTCTAAAAGGTTCTGTTATTTCTCCAAGGTCGTTTGCAACCTTGATTGCTGCACCCAGTGCTAAACCGCTGTCAGACATTGCCGGATGAATGTAGATTTCATCAAAAAGTCCCAGGTCGTTGATGGACATGTTCATCTTAACATTCGCAAAGAGTCCGCCAGAAAAACAGATCTTTCTGTATTCTGGAAATCTACTACTTAGGTCTTTCAGAAAATCTCTCATTGTTTCTTCTGTTACCTTCTGAAGGGCAAAAGCAAAATTAGCTCTCAGCTGTTTATCAGTAAAAACCCCACGGGGTTTAAGAATATGTTCACAGACGTAGTGGAATCTGGCTTCGTGGTTTGCTGGACGGAAATTTAGATCCCCACCATAATGTATACAATCCTTGATTAACTTGTAGATTATGCTGTCGTGCTTACCGTGAGCAGCTAAACCAACTATCTTGCCCTCATCTTTAAGCATTTTCCAGCCCAGATGAGTACAAGAAGAAGCCCAAAGACCTGCTAAGGATGCAGTTGTGGGAATATGCTGTGAGTGGACTACCTCGTAATTACCATCCTCACAAAGCAATATCTTGCCTCTACTCCGATTACCCTTCCCGTCATGGGAAACACTAAGTACCTTTCCCTTCATGCCCGACGTGAAGTAAGAACCAAGTGTGTGAGATAGATGGTGAGATACCTCGGTTGTTTTTCCCAAAAATACTCCAATGTTATCCTTGACAATATCTTTCTTGTAGAATGAGGAAATAGCAAAATGATCTACGTCTGTAAGATCTATTCCATGGTCCCTCTTTATAACCTCAAGGCAATTGGTGGGTGGAGCGAAAACGTTGTAGCAGGATTTTATGCCAACTAGCTTTTCCTCCTCGTAAATACCTAGAATTTCACCGTCCTTTAATACAGCAACAGAGGTATCGTGTGAGCAAAATCCAATTCCTAAAATGATACTCATAATCTTAGAATGTTATCAAATAAATCCTCGTTACTTAAACCGATCCAGTTCTGTGGATGGTGCCAGCTAGCATAATAAGAAGCGTGGTTTTCAAAAATACCACCAGATTCCCAAAAGTCCCACATGTTACTTTGGATGTCGTGTTTTCCAATATCGTAAGATGCGTATATTCCATTGGTCTCGCAATACCCAATAAAGTCTTTTTGTTGTTCAATGATCTGAACACTGCCCGAATAATTTTTTCGAAGCCTGTCGTGGAACTTAGAGGAAACTAATATTTCGCTCCCGGTTGACTTACCAAAACTTTCAGCTTTCAGAAGCCATCTGTAGTTTACGTCGTAAGAGTGGGAGTCAAAACGTAAAAGGATCTTTTTGTCCTGCTCATTATAAGTATGTTGAAAAAGTAAAACGGGCTCGAAATTTTCTATCCCCCAGATGTTAACCCTCCACTTAGTTCTAAATTTCCTTAAATACTTGTACCACATAAAGGGCTTGAATTCATGGTTTGAATAGATGATTCCCCACTCACCACCAATGTCTTCGTAAAGTTCAACCAAGAAATTTTCAGAGTGACTATCACCAATCTCTATTTTAGGACCATCAATAAAGTCTACCGTGGCCTTTATTTTTTCAAAATCTGTCATTTATTAATCCTTGTGATGCCCAGTATTCTAGATTTTTTACACATATTGTTTCCAAAAAAAATCCCCGGGTTATTAACCCAGGGATTTAAAATAACAGGATCGCTATTAGTATTATTCGGCTCTGCAGCTATATCTCTCTTTACGCCAATGAGAAGTTGACGTCGTGATTTTAGTTTTGAACCAGGTCACTGATCTCCGGGTCTCGTTAGAGAGTAAGCTTGCGCTGTACTACAACTAACTCTGCATCTAGTATAGAATAGGTTTGCTGTACCGATCCTTTCACAGGTTTCTTTTTTATATAACACTTATTGGATAGTATAAAAAATTGCTGTAAGAAACCTAATATTTTCAAAGAACTCTTTGCTCCCTCAAGCTTTTGAATATTTCGTCAATGTGCTTTTGCTCGATAAATCTTTTACTATCCCAAATGGCATTAAACAACCTTACAATTTCTTGCTCGGTGTAAGTTTCAGGTTGAAATGATGTGGTTCCACCCTTTTTAACCATCTCAAGAAGTAGGTCTGAAATATATCCTTCCTGAACTACCGTTTTTGCCAGCTCCTCCCTTTCATATTCAGAGCATGAATACCAATAATCTTCTGGGTCAATATTTATATCTGCCATCTTGAATTAAATTATAATGTCTTTATACCTTTCAGAAAGAATAGTTTCGTTCATCACCTGAAGTGGCGAAATAATTTCACCCTTGCAAATGCTTTTAAGAATTGCTGGAGAGAAACCGCTTACCAAAGCTGTACCGGATTCAGTGAAAGAAACCGGCACATTACCACCCCTGGATTGTATATTCCAGTAGATGATGGAAGGCATTGTGTATCCTGCTTCAGCATACATCTCTCTGATCATTTCCTGTGCAGTAGGATTCCACTCTACAGTATCAGTGTTATTCCAATAAGAGTTAGCCCTTGTCGCATTGTCGAATTCCATGTCGGAGAGGATCAAGATCTTCGTTGGCATTTCAGATGCAGGTACAGAATTTTTTACTGCCTGATCCAATATGTGTGAAAAAGTCTTTTGGAGATCCGTGTTCATACCCCAAGCAGCTCTTGATAATTGGGAAAACCTCGATTTTAAATCTCCCTTAAGTATTTGAATCTCTGGGTTAGCAGAGAAAGTTACAAAAGAGTCCTTAAATGCTCCCTCGTTTCTTTCAGAAATGTACATACCCAGAGAGATTGCAACATCCAAGCAGTTAACATTAGAATTTCCCCCAGCTGGTGTCGCCATAGAACCTGAGGTGTCAACGACTGGAAGAATTCTTTCCTCGCTCCCCTCCATGTAATCAGGAAGTGCTTTCCATTGCTCAGAGGCAAAGTCTGCATCTCCGTGTTTGAGAGTTTTGGTCACATCATAAGGATAGACTGCAGAAGCATTTACTTTTTCCTCGCCAGACCTTAATTTCTCAAGATATAAATTATATCTCTCCGAATCGTTTTTGTGAAATGCCTTAGTGTATCTTGCTGCTGCTACTGAAGGAAGCTTACCATACTCAATAGACTCCCAATCTTTAGCACACATAGCCTGCTCGACAACATTTGTGAGGCCAACCAGTGTCTTTCTATATTGCTTAGGTGTGAATCCTAAGAAGTTTCTTAGTCTGTTTGCTATCGGTCCCTTTCTAGGCATCCATTTAGCACAAAGTCCATTTTCGCTTTCGAGACCACTCTTTATTAGATCTAATGCAGGTGCTTCGAGCTTGGTACCAATCAAAGTAAGCAAATCGTCCCATCTTCCATATTCTGGGATGAGATGTAGGTTTTTTCCTAGTATCTCTGGGTTGTCGCTTGCTAAATATGTAATAATGTCCTTGAAGATCTGTCTTTCTCCCGCTCCACCTCTGATGTCTCTTACCCAAAAAAGAATTCTCATGGCTGTAAGTGGATCCTCGTGAAACGCAAGTGAGAAATTTGCAATAAGTCTTTGCTTATCCTGCCCCCTCATAGCACCAATCATGAAGAATAAATCTACGCAAGCATTCAAAGAAGATGAATTAGTTGCCATACCATTTTCCGTGGTGGTATTCTTGGTTCTAAGTGCGTCTACGAGTTTCATATTACCGATTTTGGACTTTATATACCTCTAAACATTGATTGTTTCTCGTTTTTTTGAAGAACAACGCAATATTAATGGGATCCTCCTAACTAAAAAAATGTTTCTGAAAAATTCCTAAAATCTCTTCAGCACATAAAGTTTTTTGCTTGCCCGCGTATATGCTGTGTACTTGATTCTGTTTCTTTCTATGACATCCCAGTTCATCTCAATGTCATCCTCCATTACGAAAGAAGTTTCGTAGGTACTTCCCTGAGACTTGTGTGCGGTTATACAATAAGCATAAGAAACATCAGCGAATTCTCTAAGAAAATCATAGTAAGCAAGCCAGGACTTGTCCTTTCCTTTCTTTTGGATTGCTATATTCTTAAGAATGTTTGCCACCCTCTTGAAATCGTATTCACTATCCTCGTGGAGAATCTCTATGGTGTCTTCGTGTCTTGAGTTGTTGTCGTCCAAAAACCAAACACGGGTTTCATAGTATTTTAGATCTACCTCAAGATCTTCAACCTTAGCCTTCTGTGTTTTGATCTCAAATGAATCAACAGTGAATTCATCGTTGGTGTTGAAAACCACCATTCCATTCACAATATAGGGACTATTGATAATCAGTTTTTCTCCAACCAATATCTTTTCGCCTATTTGCTCTTCCCCGTAGATCACTCTTCTAACTAAGGTGTTCATGGTTGACACCGTTTTATTCCTCCAAGCTATCACCTTAGCATATTCCGAATCCTCTTCAAACTTTTTGGTTTTGAAATACTTTTCCATGTAAGAGGAAATGTTTTTCCTTACCCCGGGATCACCAAGATTTAGAAATTCAATCCCTTCCCCAGATTTATTTGTTAAGGTCTGTGGTAAAATACCAGAATCTGACTCGTTGATATTTTCTCGGATCTTTACAGAAGAACTAATAATTGGGTTGTCAAGCTTTTGTCTCATGATTGTCTTCAGATCCAAAGTCTTAATGTCATATTCCTCTGCAAGCTCTTCTCTAAAGGGAATACAATCGGGTTTCCCAACAGGTGGGATCTGTGCAGGATCCCCCATACATATTACCTTTATATTTTCCCTGTGCTTAATTATTTTTTCAAAGAGATCATCATTCAACATAGAGACCTCATCGATTATTAGAAGCTTAATTTTCGATATCTTCGGCTGAAATCCAGGATCCTTGACAAACTCCTGCTTTCCGTCAAGTGTTATCTTCTCCTTTAATCCAAGTAACTTATGGATGGTTTGGAATGAGACGCGGGTGTCGTGTATATCAGACGATCTACGAATCACCCTGACTGATTTATTAGTTGGACCCGTAACTGCAATTCTGTACCACCCCTTATCCCGATAAAGCTCTGTTAAGAGGTAGTTAACCAAAAGACTTACGCAAAATGTTTTACCCGTCCCGGCCCAACCTCTAAGCACATAGATGGATCTGTCAGCTGGGTTTCTGACATAATTTACAAGCTTCCCAAATGCCAGCCTTTGGTCGCCATTTAATATCGAGGTATCTACTGTTTTTGTTTTAGTGCCCAAACTTTCAAATTTATTATGGGAGGTCAATTAAAAATACCTTACAGAATTTCTCACCTACCATTTTGATTTTCCGTTTTTACAAACCATTTCATCTACTACTGTTTCTTTACGACTATCCCTTGGTATTTCTGGACAGAGTACATTTCTCACAAAGTCTTGTGCCTCTTTAAGAGTCTTAAACGTAGTTCTCACTTTATAACAGTCATCATATCCCCAAGTCTCATGGTTTATATCTTTCCAATAGGACCACCATAAGAACTTTTTCCATTCTTGGATGTAGTAATACTCATTGGAGAGATTACCTTTCTCGTCAAAGTATTCGTAATGTTTGATTAAGAAATTGGCTTGTGATTTCATCCTTAACTAAATTCAGTTGAACTACATACTCTTAAACCGTCGATCTCACGATCATAATATTTAGGATCGTTAAACAGGGAACTCCTTTCGTTGTTTTTGTAATATTCAGCATCAACAGTCAAACCATCAGGTCCACCCCACTCAAATGCCATATCTAAGAATGCTTGAGGATCTTCCTCTGCACCATACTCATCAACTACTCGACCATTCTTGACAAAATCGATTAATTGTTGCTTATTAGAATAGTACTTATTGTCGTGGAAGTTCCAGCAGAATTTCCACCCCATACTTCTTTTTCCCAGGTGAATGCTTGTTCCCTCGATAAATTCGTCCCAAGGATCAAGGTGGATCCATTCGTCATCGGGGGTTTCAATGTACCTGAATCCATCAGCGATAAGATCCGGTGTCATCTTGAGACCAATAAGTCTTACCCTAAGTCTGTCCCTACGCTCCTCCATTTCTAATTCTGTCGGAATTCTATAATAGTTTGTTCCCATTATTCTATGTGTCTAATCCTATAGTAACCAGTTAATTCTTTAAAGCTCAAAGGGATCAAATAATCCTCCCGCAAGATAGAATCCTCACATGAGGTTTCAGTCTCAACCCTTATACTCCCGTTTCCGTCAAAGAGAATCTCGGATAGATCAACAAAAAACCTGTAGTGGTTAAATGAGAGAGATGTGGTTTCATCAAATATGACTGTATCCCCGGATTTGTTGGATAACGTAAGTTTTGCTTTAAATTTAACTTCCTTGAGTATCAACTCTTGCTTAAAAAGATAAAACAAGGAAAATCCATTTTCGATGGGTTTCAAGAACGGAGCATTTGTAGTAAAGGCTGATAAGGCCCTTGCACTTACTTCTTCTACCCAATTTAGACCAGCGTGTGAGGTATCCCAGTCTTTCCCATATTCACCCAAGAAATTAACCACGTCTTCTTTTGGATAAATTTTTGAATTTGGATCACCTTTAAAAAATCTTACAAGCGAATCTTCAACACTTTCATTCTGGTAGTGTCTAAAAAAATCATCCTCACTTTTGATGGCATACATAGGAAAATATGAAGACAGTTTTTTGGGAGACCCTAGAAACAAACAAGCATTCATCCCACCTTTTTGGTTTGATGAATCAAACCCCACAAAATTTAATTCGTGCCGAATTATATCATTTGCAAGCTCATTTATCCCGTCGCACAGCTTTTGTGTTCCATTAAAATCTGCTTCGAAATACGCATAAACCTTATAACCATACCCGGAGCTTAGATGCATAGAAATGGAGTAAAGACGATAAACGGAATAAACGTGAGGTGCCCTTGTCTTGGTATCTACAAAAACCCAATCTCCGCAATCTTGTTTCATCTCTGAGCAGGATGGGATTATTCTATCAAAACCAAATCTAAAGGATTTAGTTTCTGAGAAATACATCTCGTTGGTATTGTCAAAAACAACATGGTCTAACCCAGAAAAATCAATAGCATCCAATTTTGGGTATTGGGTAACCAAACCAACCTCCCACCCATTCTCTCTTAGAAGGGTAGCATTAGTATTAATTTGATCCACCTTTTCTTGGGAATCCGGCCAAGAGGCAAGCCAAGCTATTTTTTCTAATGTTCCACTCATTAAACCTCAAATAACTTTTTGTCAGGGTTTTTAGTTCCTTTATCCTCTGGGTGTTTCCAAATAGCAGCGTGTTGGCTACTCTTTTCATCATCCGGTCTGTCTTTAGTAAAATAATAAAGAGCAAGAGAAATTCTTGATTCCTCCGATGGACAAGCTAATGGCTCTGGGTGTCCATGGAAAGCGTCATCTGTTATGTTGAAAATAACAGCCCTGTTAAAAACTGGAGGAATTGATTTTACACAATTTTTCAAGTCCTTATCCCAAAGCTCGAGGTTGCCGCCCCAAGATTTATCCCAATTTTCATTTAGATAGAGGAGTAAATTTATCCTCCTGTGTAATCCAGTATGAGGGTGGATATTATAATCTGCATGAACAGAAAGCTTTCCATCTCGCATTATTTTATGAGCCCCACCACCAACAAAAGTAGGATCTGCTATTAATCCATCTATTCCAGTTAGATCCTCTAAAAACCTCAAAGCTGTATCTGAATTAAGAAAATTTAGGATTTCAAAGGTTGACGGGGAATGTAATTTTATATCCTGGATGTTATCCTCACACCAAGGGGTAAAGAACTTATTAACCTGGTTTTCCCCAGAATAGTTAGATGCATCGCATCCCCAATATTCATATCTTTCCATTTCTGAAGCGGATTGTCTCAATTTACTCTCATCAACAATAAAATTATCAATGACTGTGTGGGGAAAAGGATAAGCTATTGAATACCCAAATCTAATCTTTTGGGTTAATTGGGAATCTATCATCTATTTTTTGTTTTTGATCACATCATCTATGATGCCATATTTAACAGCTTCTTTAGCATCCATCCAAAAATCTCTGCTTGCATCTTCAGCAACTTGTTTTGGGTCTTTATCACAGTACTCACCCAACAATTCAAAAAGAATTTTGTTGTATTTTTCCCATTCTTCAAAATCAATCTTAGCATCTTGGATGTTACCGCTAAATCCTCCAGATGATTGGTGAAGCATTACTTTAGAGAATCTCAGAGAATATCTTTTGCCTTTTGTTCCTGCCCCCAGTAGTATAGAACCCATCGAAGCAGCCATACCGGTATTTACCGTAACTATATCAGATTTGATGTAATCCATAACATCCACCATAGAAAGCCCAGATTTAACGGACCCACCTGGTGAATCGATATGCATAGTAATATCTTTGCTATCCACAGAATCCAAAAACATTAACTGTGCTTGAACTATTGTTGACATCTTGTCGTTAACAGGTCCAGCAACCCAAAGAACCCTATCCATCATCAACCTCGAGAAGATGTCCATTTGGGTGGCTCTCAATTCTCGCTCCTCCAAAATATAGGGGGTTAGAGAACCCTCGATAAATTTAGAATAGTTGTGCACGTCGAGGGAACCGATTCGATGTTCACTCATTGCGTATTTTTCAAAGTCTTTTCTCATGTTTCTTTTTTAAGCTTTCCTAAAGTTTGGCTGTGCGGGATAAACTCCCAAAGGTTTATTGCTATTGCTTTTCTTGTTCCGCTTGTTACTGTAGAAACCCCATGTGGAACCGTTCCAGCATCAAATATTACAAGTCTATTTGACTTCGCATAAATCCTTTCTGGTTCTTTATCAAGACCCTCTGAAAAGATTTCCAACATTCCGCCATCAAATTCTTCCTGTGGTGGGTAATATACCGTTCCAATTTGAGAGGATTGTATTTCCCCAGTTTCGGAGAACAATTCCTCGTCTTTATCAAAATGAACACCTAGGGTGTCTTGGTAATGATTCCCTGGGTCCGCTGAAAGTATGCCCGTCCAGTACTCAAAACCAGCTACATTGAATACTTTATTAATCGGGCAGTTATCACCCCAGATGTGTTTGATGAGTCTTTTCTTGAGGGTGTCCGGTGATGTACTCCACCATCCCTCCCAGAAAAAATAATTAGCTCCCGCATACTTGAAGAAATCTTTATCAGCTGCAATTTCTGCTAACAGCTCTTCGTCCTTAATAAAGTCGTCAATAACTACTATCACTCAATAATCTAGTTTGAATGGCTCCCTTATCCCGGTTTCTCGATTGATAAAATAGCGATCCACATCGGTATCAATATTACCCTGCAAGTGATAGATTATTTCCCTCGCTTTCTTTAATTCTTCCAAGACGTCAAGGATGTTGACCTTATGGTTTTTAGATATCGTTAAATCCTCAATATCACAAATAGCTGAATTTACTTTTGCACCTGCTTCTTGGAGCATATATTTTACGTTTTCCATTTTATACAGTTTTGGATTATACTACAAAACTATCAGGAAGAAACGAAGAAAAAAAATTTAAATGAGGGAATTATTAACAGATCTGTGAGCTACTCCACCCACACCAGCAATTCCGCTATACAAAGAATATACGTTCTTTATTGTGCTATCCCAAGGAAATTGGGATTCTGAAAGTCTTACCATGGGCTTTACCGAAACAAGTTTATTGTCGCCCATCATTTTTGAAAATTTACACCTCAAAGTACATTTACCATGAACAGGACAAATGCATTGAATGTAAAGAACACCATCACCAGATGGTTTTTGGAAAAAATCGGAGAAGTGGGTATCAAAACCCTCCTTCTCCTTTAAATACGATTCTAATTCTTTTAGGAAGTTCATATTGGTTAAACAATGTGTTCATTGATCCACTCTTGAACCTTAGCTTGAGGTAAAGCACCAGTTTTAGTGGATGTAGGCTGACCCCCCTTAAACATGGTAAGGGTTGGAATACTCCTTATTCCAAACATGCCCGCCAATTCTCCAGATTCATCAACATTTACTTTGATAACCTTTAGATTTGGGTTTTCACTGTCAATCTTTTCCAAAACAGGTCCCATCATTTTACAAGGGCCGCACCAAGGTGCCCAAAAATCGACCAATGCGTTTTCGTTTTCTGAAAGTTCCTGCTTAAATTCTTCTACTGTCATAGTTTGTTATTTATTAGTTATAGCTTCAACCAGAACGATTATTCCATTAGATAAGTATGGTTTGAACCATGTCGGGTTGGGTTCTATATATGATCTGTGGGTTTGGAGACATAACAACAGAGATTCCATCGGAAAGATCATGAAGGCTAGAGATGTAATTTTTAACATCCTCCTTCTTTTCCGGTGGAAAACTATAAGTGGACATCACATCATCAACTATTTTGTCTAGCGAATTCTCAAACTCTGCCGGGTCGTGGAATTTGAAATACTTCTCATATTTCTTTACAAAATCCCTAATCATAGCTTGCTCTGGCTGGGTTAAGGATAAATTGGACATAAAGTCATCAAATTCTCTAATCAATCTCATAGCCGAAACACTTATTCTTTTACTTGATATATATTCAATAACTCTAATTTATAATTAGCATGTCTACAGAAGAAAGAGATACACAAATTGAAGATCAGGTTGATTTTACACAAGAACAATCCCCAGAACAACAAGAACTTACACCAGAGGTAAATGATTTTGAACAAACTGACGGAGAAGAGGTAGCATCTGAGATTCCTGCGGATTCTGCTGAAACACCAGAGCCACAACAAATGGATCAAGCAGATACTGCGGAACAAACTGAAACTCCGCAAGAACCTTTAGAACCTAATGTTCCAGAGACCACAGGAGAAATGGCTCCAGAGCAACCAGTTCAACAATCACAAGAAACCTCATCACCCGGAAGAGTAATGAGGTTTGAGGATTTTCTTAACAATAGAGATTAATCCTTCTCGGATCTTCCAAGATCCCTCCGGATTAGGCCTCTCACATAATGAGAGATTGAAACTGGGGGTTCTCCAGAAGTCAAAGCTTTCTTAGAAATCTTTTTACTTAGTTCTTCCAGGTCTTCTGTTGATAACAGGACCTGGATTTTTTCTGTTTTATCTTCTCCTTTTGCCATAATTGGAATTTATTTCTACTTTATATATTTAATCCTCCCGGTCAGAAATTTCAATAAATTCTATTCCCCCATAAGGATCTCCTTTAGCTTGCATTGGTGAATAATCATTAACACGGTCCGACACTACAAATGCTTTGTGAGGGTTAACCATTACACCAAGCTTTTTCATAAGCGGCCTGTTTGCTAAGAATGGAGTACTTTTTGAAATCCTATCTGTCGGTGCAACTTTAACCCCCGGGATCTTAACTCCATTAAATAGAATATCCATTTTTACTATAGGTCTTTCCTCCGTATCCCTGCCAATCTCGGTTTTTGTACGACCAATGATTTTACCGCTCATTTCGCTGTCACCTATCTTCCAGGTAAGTGTATCGCCATCTTCAGATATTTCATCTGCATGTATAGAGGAAGCAGTAGATCCATTTCCGGTATCAAATTTAGCTACCATCTTACCAACTTGGGGAATCTCAATGGTTTCTAAATACCCAACTTCAAGCTTAGCTTGAGACCAATTGTCTTTTTTAACAACATAGTTAATCACATCGTCCACAATAGGTTTTCCTATTGCTTGTGAGATTCCATCTGTTCCAGGAGATGAGTTTACCTCCAAGATGTATGGCCTGTTGGTTTTAGAATCTATCATTATATCAACACCACACCAATGACAAGCAACAGCATTTGCAGCTTCACATGCTATCTTTTCAATCTCTTCTGTTATTTCATAAGCTGACACTTCACCACCTAATGTGTAATTAGTTCTAAAGTCTTTCTCAACCGCTTCCCTTTTCATGGCTCCAAGGATCTCACAATTCTCAACTCCAGGATTTAGCGGATCGAACTTCTTTATAATTACTTGCACTCTAACATCGAAGTTTGAATCTATCTTTTCCTGTAAAAGGATTTCTCCTTCTGGATCAAGCTTTTCAATAGTTTGGTAAACCGATTTTAGTGAAGCGTATGAATCAACAATAGAAACCCCGATTCCTTGTGCACCCGAAAGAAGCTTCATAACAACAGGAAATTCACCACCAACTTCTTCCAAAGATCTATCAAGTCCCTCTATTCCATTAACTAGCGAATATCTCGGTATTGGTAGTCCCTCTTCCTCAAGAACTTTCGAGGTGAGGTATTTGCTTTCACAGATTTCAATAGATTCTAGAGTGTTGACACAAAAGTACCTAGAAGCTTCCAGGTCTCTCATTATCTGCTTAGTATAAGAATTTGTAATTACGCCCCTTCTTGGAATTATAGCAGTAGTCTCAGGCTTAATTAAAATCTCCTTGGTTTCTTCACCCTCAGAAAATTTAACAATGTGTCCGTTGTATATTTTTTCCAGGACCACATTGTTGACATTTACTACATTACAGGGAATATCTCTTTTACTACATTCTTCAAGGAAAGACTTTGCAGTTTTGCTGGGCTTGGACTCCCCGCTTAAAATAAGGATGTCTACCATCCCATTATCCTTGGCTTCGTTCAGAAAAGATTCAAAATTAAGAGCAGGGGTTACCTTCTTCATCAAGAGAAATAATTTATCCTATATATCCTCAGAGATGTTTCTTATTTCCCTTTTAGATCTTGCCAATGCACTACCAACAACGTGGTGCATATCGTAGTATTTATATTCGGCTAACCGTCCACCAAATATGTATTTGTCTGCAATTTGATCGGCAAGTTTTTTATACTTTCCATACAGCTCCTTATTCTTTTCATCAGAAACTGGATAAAACCTCTCCTTACCAACCTTCCACTCTGCGGGATATTCCTTGGTGATAACTGTTTTATCTGTTTTATGCAGATCAAAGTGCTTGTGCTCACATATTCTTGTCCAGGGTACTTCAGCCTCCGTGTAATTTACAATTGCGTTGCCCTGATAATCTTCCATATCCAACACTGAGGTTTCAAAGTCTAGACTTCTATATTCTAGTACTCCCTCAGAAAATTCAAAGAATTCGTCTATAGGACCAGTAAAAACTATCTTATGTGCCTGTGATTCCCAGTATTCCCTTTCCTGGAGGAAATCAACACCAAACCTTACCTCTACATCACCCTGGATATTTTCAATCATCTTTGTGTATCCTCCAACAGGAATTCCCTGATACCGGTCAAAGAAATAATTATCGTCGTATGTCAAACGTATTGGAAGTCTACGAATTATAAAAGAGGGAAGTTCCTTAGGATCTCTTCCCCATTGCTTTGTTGTATATCCCTTTACAAAGGTTTCATAAATCTCCTCACCCACCTCGTTCAGGACCCATTCCTCAAGATTAGAAGGCTTATTGATCTTAATCCTTACCTCATCGAGTTTTGCTTTAGCCTCCTCTGGTGTTTTAACACCAAACAACTGATGAAGGGTCATCAAGTTAATGGGGAAAGAATAGAGCTTGTCACCATACATGACCTTTGGTCTGTTCACGAAATTGTTAAATTCTGCAAATCTGTTTACGTAATTCCATATCCCCTTATCTGAGGTGTGGAAAATATGTGGACCGTATTTATGAACCTCTATCCCCTCAACATTTTCAGTATAACAGTTTCCACCGTTGTGATTCCTTCTCTCTAAAATAAGACACCTCTTTCCAGCTTCGGTAAGTTGTTGTGCAAAGACACTTCCGAAAAGACCAGAACCAACAATAATATAATCATAGGGCTTATCCAACTTAAAATTATTTTTTGGTTTCCTTGCCGCTTACCTTAATCTTACTTGCAATTTCACTAAACAGGTGATCAACCTCAACAGCAGCATACAATTTTTTTAACTCGGAGCACTTCTCAAAATCTTCTTCCAGTTCAAAAAAATCCAAAAGCTCCTTTACCCTTTCACACTTGAAAGAGGTTGAAAAATATTTATCTGAGATGAAGAATGATCGGTGCTTGATAATAGCATCATAGTTGGTGTACATGAAGTCCCGATATTCCTCAAATCCTTCATCAAAGAGATGTTCAGTTAAGGGATCTATCATATTTTGTCTCTGTTTCTCATTCTTAACCAACTCTCAGCTCTCCAAATTCCCAAGCTCAAAACTGCTAGACCTCCGACAAAAAATATACCATTAAACTTTCCATCACCCGAGATTAGGTAGGTTACGTTAACAAGTCCTAGCATATACCCAAACCACAGGACAGCCCAAACTATGTCTGGTATTTTTTTGGTTGTCTCACCAACTTTTTTTACCTTTTCGTCGTGTACTACCCTAGAGAGTGCGTCCTGGAGATCCTTACCATAAGCTGGTACTTTTTCTGTTGTTCCGTCGTCTTTAAGTATAGTTACTTCATACTTCAGCCACTCAGGGAAAGCTTCAGAGTCTTTTCTATACTCTGCCTTAATTGCTATTTTTCTCTGCTTCATCTAATTGTTTTATTAAAAGTTCTTCCTCGACCTTTTTAAGAAAATCCAAAGCTCCTTGAGATCCAATTATAGCATCTGGTCGGTAAAGGTAAGTTGTAAGAAAACTAAGATCATCCCCAGTTTCTTTTCTTATTTTTTGTAACAGCTCTAAATCAGGCAAATATCTCTTATTGAATCCCATTTTAAAACAAAGTGTTAATCATAAAAAGGTTTGGTGAAATTGGATTGTGACCCATTACCTCTATAAATCGATTGATCGGGTCCAGGATAGTTTTTGTAAACTGTTGATCAAAATCTATCGGAGGAGCAAATTCATATGGATAGGTACCTTGTGAATAAGCAAAAACATTATTGTCTCCTGGGTTCTTAACCTTAACAAAATAGAATCTTACTTTTTCACCACCCCCAATAAGCGGATATTTGTCCTTATACTTGGTTGAATTAAGTAAGAAGTTGTGATAAGCAGATGCTCTTACATGAATTGGGCATCCCTTTGCTACTTCCAAAGCTGTGGTATCGTTTAACACAAACTTCTGATAATTATTGACATTTACAGCAACCGATATATTTTCGGGTTCCTGTGCCTTAAAGTCTTTCTTAATTGTTTTAAGTTCTTGGACAAACTCCCTTAATTCAAAAGACCTACCGCGGCTAAAGATAAATTTGGTTAGATAGATAAGCTTTTCTCTCACAAACGAGGGGGTACCACCCTTTACCATTTCAACCCCAGTTGTCTTGATAGAACTAAGGGGTTCCGAGTGTACTCCATCAGAATAAACAATATTGGTAACGTACTTCTTCTTACCAAGGAATATGCCATTAATAGAAAGGGTTTCCAGCTCAAAGTCCTGATAGTTATCCGTGCCCCATTTTTCTGCGTAGATGTCAAAACACTTTTTAAGATAACCAACCAATCGGTGTTCGTTGATGGCAAGAATTAAATCCTTATCGCTTCCTTCCCAACCCTCACAAGAAGCAACGACCTCCTGGAAAGTAACATAATTGGAATCAGTATCTCCATACACTACCATCGGGCGGTGTATTTTTTTGACATTAGTAAGGCCAAGTTTGTCGTGCAACTCTTTGTCCTTGTGCCAAAATTCGTGGAAGTACTTGTGGAGAATTTTTTCAGAATGCTTAATTAGATCTTGCCCCTGCAAAGTCACAGCTTCAGCAACCTCTGGATTAAAGCAAACGAACCAGCTATTACCAATCGCTCCATAGATAGAGTTCATAGTCAACTTGATGGCTTGCTCTTCGTTCTTTAGCTCATTTTTTAAAGCAGTGAGCCTTTCTATTTTTTCCTTTAGTTCCTGTACTTCTGACATTCTTTTATTTTTCTATGATTCCTACTGCAGTCGAAGTTTCTGTTTGCTCGGAGAAGAAAACAATTCGATTCTCGTGGACATAGCAAGACGAGGATTCAGCATCAACGTAATTAAGGTGAGATTTATAGATTGAAGATTCCAGAGGATCCTGAACCTCAATCTCAGATGGACCTATGTTCAACTTATAATCAAAAGAATCTCCACTAATCTTTACTTGTTCCTTATTAACACGATATACAAGTAATTCTTCAGAATTTGATTCTAGACCACAGAGTGACATTACGGAAGAAAAGTCTGAGCTGTAAATCTTAAAATTGGAAAGCGCATCTTCCTGCGAATGAACCATACTTAAGATTGTGTCCTCAACATAAGAAAGCAGGGATAAATCTGCACATCGAATCTTGATCTTTAAGGATGGAGAAACAACATGCATTTCCGATGCAACACATTCTCCGTCAACTTCATTAATGTTTAGATCCAAATGTATATCTTCTTCCGGGCGGAAGTGTTTAAAACAGTCCATTAGTCGAGTTACGTCAATTAGACCAATTTTAATCCGATCACACCCAAGATCATCAAATCCAGGGACCTCCTCAAAAACCTGACTAATATCTACGGAGGAGTATTTCATAACCGATTTGTCTGGGGTGTGTACCTTACAGAATAGCTTTTCTGCATTCAACTCCAAAAGAACACTCTTATCAACAACCTTAAGCTTTTTAAGGAAAGCTATGAGATTGTTTGTGCTTGTTACCCTAATCTTCATTTCTAATGTTTTAACTTTAATCTTCTACGGTCATAAAACGAATTGTTTTCGTCTATCACAAAAAAAATCCTAGCTTTTGGCTAGGATTTTCATGTAGTATATTTTTCTTAAGCTTCTTCGTCATCTTCGTCCTCCAGATCAAAAATCTCAATCTCTGGGTCTATAGAAATATTCTTGGGGACTACTGATTTAGGCATCAGGGATGCAGATTTGATTTTCTTTAAAGCATCAGTAACCTTTTTAACAACCTGCTTTTGCTTAGTGATTGCCTTTTTGGTTTCTTGTATACGTTTCTTAATGTCCTTAATCATATCTTCGGTTTCTTTGATATGATCTGAGGATAGCTTAACTATCTGAATCTGAGAAAGTCTAGTTGAGATCCATTTAGCAAATTTGCTAAGGAATTCTACAATCTCTTTATTTTGTCTCTTCTTTTGACTCATGAAGATTAAGAACTTAAGCTTTGCCTCAAGGAATTCTAAATCTAACTTAAGGTCCACTTCATCTTTCATAAGTCTCTTGAGTCGAACATTTTCCAGATGGACTTTAAAAGAATCTAAGTATGACTTTACAGAATCGAACTGTGCTACCGCTCCGTCCTTAATGAATACAACATTTTCTCTAACAACTATCTGTGTCTGCTTCTTGATAACATCAACTGCTTCCTTAAATTCCTTTGGGGAAACCTTCTTCAGAGATATACCAACGTCACACTTGCTTTGGGAGTTGTTTTGCATATAATATTCATATCCATATGCTTCGAGTTTGGTAAGAAGTTTTTTCATAAAAGACTCGTACCTCATGATCGGGGGAAGGTCAAAGATCCGGATAGTCTTTTTTCTCTCATTTATCTCGAATCCGCTCTCTATAATCCACGAATCATCGGAATCAAGTTTATAAATCTTACCGGAGAAATCTTTGAAATATGGTTTGAGAAGTTTGTTTTTACCCTCTAGATATTCAACTATATCTTCTACCTTACGTGGCAAGATATTGCTTCTGTATCCGACCGCAATTCCCACTATGTGAGTTAGAAGACCTATTGGTATTTCCAGATGGAGCCAATCGTATCCTCCCTCTTCGTTTTTTTCATTAAGGTCTTTATGTTTTTCAACTATATCCTTAATGCTCCTGTTAATTTTAACTGCGGTATATCTTGGGGCAGAAGGATTTGGATTAACAGGAGATCCAAAAAACCCATCTCCCTCTAGAATTTCAAAAGAACACCCAAAGGGCCTAGCTAATTTTGAAATCGCACCAGCCAAAGAAGCATCCCCATGATGATAAAGACCCGTCCTAATAACCTCACCAACAAGTCCAATGGTTTTGTTAAATGAATTAGGGCTATTCTCAATAATGATTCTTTGAACAGGAGTTAGTGAATCGTAGAAATTTGGGATTCCCCTTGACTGTAAGACGTAAAGGGCATAATCCCTGTACTTCTCATTAATCTGCTCTGTAATAGTTAAAGTATTCGCCACCAATATTTGATTTACGGTAGTTCTATAGTAATGTGAAATGTTTGTTTCTAATTATCAGACGTCATCCAATTGAACAACTGCCAACTTGATAGTCCTTTGACGGGAGTTCCTAAGCTTATCTATTACCTCGCTCAAATCCCTAGCGTTTGCGAAAACAAGACACCCAGCAGAATGTGTGTTTACATTTTGAGAGGTTCCGCTTGAACCCGCTCTGTGTATATTAATTCCAAATTTACCGGATTCAGTGTTACCTGGAGAAAAAGTCCTAAACTCGACTTCTCTAGGACCGTTTACTGGCTCATATCGGTCAACCGTAACATTACCGTCCTGTACAAAAGCCGGGTATCCGTTGTGCCTGCCGATCTTGTAATCATATACACCAGGCTGGATAATTGCAAGTCCCTTTGGATTTATATTGTTATCCCTGCCGTGGGTAGTATACCAATTTCTGAATTGTTGTACCATGAACATTGGTCCAGGTACAGTAGTTGCCTTGTATGCCCAAACTTCCTTATCGTCCTCTGGAGACATTAATACCAATGCATCTATAAAATGGTTATGAGATCTTCTCTTTAGACTCAATTTATTTCTAAGTGCAACAAGGGTATATTTGTCCTTGTCGATCTTATTCCACTCTCCAGAGGATTCTAAAAATCCCTTAACCTTATCCCAGGTTAGTTTTTCAATATCCCTATATGTATAAGGAGAACTTGGGGGAAGAAGAGAAGCATTTGGCTCTATCACTTCAAAAGAGCTATTCTCGCTCCTAGCAACCTCTAAATTTCTGTTAACCCTTTCCTCTTCCGACCGATTTCCACTGATTTGTGAAATTATTTCATCAGCAGGTTGGGGAGAATCTGAAGCTCGCCCGCTCTCAATATCAGAATTAGATAAGATCCAATCCTCTAATTGCTGGCCAACCTTAGTTGCCATTAGAAGGTCCAACCCAGATATTTTTCCCCTTCCAAAAACTGTTCCTCCGCTTTGACTACTTGTGGATGTGGAAGATGCAGAAGAAGAAGAAGTACGTGAAGAAGCCTGCCCAGTCGCTTGTTGTATAAACTCGCCGGCGCTGGAAGCCACTTCTTCATTTAATTTTTTCTGGAATTCGTCAAAAGATCTTATTCTTCCCATTGGTTGGAAAATGTTTAACCTATATATCCAATGTCCTGTTATTCTTTATCACTGAAAGAATAAAAGAATACGACGAGACTATTCAATAAAACACTAACTCCGCTAGATAAGAATCCATACGAAAGCGTAGTTAGTGGATAATCAACCCAAAAGTTAAGATGAGAAGGGAAAAGAGTTCCTAGTGGGTTGTAGATAATTCCATCCGTTGCCAAAATCCCTAAAATTACACCAACCCAAAAACCACTGCATTGCATACACGAGAATAGCTTATGTAGCACAGGTGCTTTGATTAGAAGGTAAACCCTTAACTGATCAAAAATTGTCCCATTCACTAGAATCGAAGTGATTGACCAGGCAATAAGTATAAAATATAAGTCTTTCATTAGAATTTGTCTTTATAGTTTTCAATAAATTCTTGCTGTTCGGGGGATAAGTTTTTAGGAACCTTTACCCCAACCTTAACCAATATATCTCCTCGATATGTAGAATTGAATTCAGGAACCCCCTTTCCTGCTAGTCTAAATATCTTGCCGGGAGATGTGCCAGGAGGTATGGTAATTTTATACTCTCCCCCGGATATGAGGTTAGGGATTTGGACTTCTTTACCCAAACATGCTTCTGGGAACGTCAGATCAACATCACAAATTAAATTATACCCATCTCTTCGAAAGAAGTCATGTTTTTTATCATAAACGTTAACAACGAGATCTCCTGGATCTGAGGGGGATTTAGCATGATCTCCTTTTTGAGGAACTCTAAAACTTATTCCTGTGACAGATCCCTTAGGTATTTGGATTTCTATCTGATCGGGTTTTCTAACTACCCCTGCTCCAGAGCAGGTTTTGCAAATTGACTTTGGAATCTTCCCTGTACCTTCACAGGCATAACAGGTCTCATCCATGGCCATCTGTCCGAAATTGGTGTTTATAATTTTTCTTTTAACCCCCATCCCAGCACAAACATGACAGGTGTCAAGTTCAGCATTTTGAGCTCCGGTTCCCTCACAATCGGAGCACTGCATTTTTCGATATAGGTTGGCATTTTTCTTTGTCCCGTTCAGTACCTCCTCCAGGGTAATCTCAACCTTTGCATTTATGTTGTTACCTTTTTTGATAACATCACTTTCATAGAAATTACTCCCCCGAAAGCCACCAAAACCACCTTCAAACGGGTTTCTACCAAATCCTCCAAAAGGATTAGGATTATCGTACTTTGATTTTTTCTCTGGATTGCTTAGAGTTTCGTAAGCTTCAGCTATTTCTTTGAATTTTTTCTCAGCTTCCGGATCCCCACCTGCTTTGTCTGGGTGATATTTGAGAGCTAGCTTTCGATAAGCTTTCTTTATTTCTTCGGGGGTAGAATTCTTACTTACTCCGAGTATATTGTAGTAATCTGGCTTCATCTTATATCCTTAAAAGGAGGATTTAAGCCATTCTCGAATTACCATTTCTTTCCCCCTATCCACCGGAGGGATATCAAACCACTTTTTCTTTAGCTTCTTCTTAAGAGAAACTATCTCTCCACAAATCTCGTAATCCTCTTCAGATTCCCAGTATGAGATCATCCTACTACAAAAATCGTCTATCTTTTCTTCTGTGTCGAAAATATAGACGAAATCCTGTGATTGCAATCGGAGAGCATTGAGAAATAGATCCTGGACTGCTCTTTCAACGTGGCACTTCAATATAGCATATTGGGGATGATCGTCAAAAGACGACCCCCAATCAGAAAAATGATAGCTTCCAGGTCCTAGGTTCATTGGTTTGTTATGAGTCTAAAAATTTATATATCTCTATATAAACCTTTTGTTCGATTAAATCCCTAAAATCAACTTTAAGTTTTTCTAAAACAAGATCTACTCTTTCCTTCCCAAAGTTTGAATAAAGTACATCTCTTTTTATTTCAATTTCCATCTCGACGTCCTTTTTGTATTTTACGGACGAATCTTTTAGGTTAAGGATTGTTTTTTCAAATTCTTCAAATCTTTTTAGATCTTCTTTTGTTAGCTCTTTAGACATAGGATTTGTTCGATATTTTGATGGTAATCCAAAAGGGCTTTATCTTTCTGTTTCACCTCCAACTCTATATCGAATTCAAGCCCATATGTTTCGATCCTTTCGTGTATCCAATCTGAGTGAGCAAGATCCTTTGCAGAGCTATCTTCGAACAAGGATCTAGACTCAGAGAAGTGCGTTAAGGGGGTAATTCCCTCCGGCCACGTATCCAAACAAACCTTTAAAGATTCCATTTCTGAAAGGTGCTCTGGGGGATTGCACTTGTTGTGAAGATAATCAAAGGTTATAGGTATACCGGTTTTTTCATACACCATCGACCTTAAATCAACTGAGGTATATTGAGAACCCTTATCATCGACCTCAACAACAAGTCTTTTCTTAACCGATTCTGGTAATCTTGAGAAATTAGAACAGAATCTATCAGCAGCTTCTTCCTTTGATGGCTGTGTGGTATTGACGTGTATATTGATAGGATAGTAGTGAGTTTGCGGGAGACCCATCATATCCATAATTTCACCGTGCTGTCTTAACTCCTTGATAGCGTTGTTTACTACATCTTCTCTTAAGGAAGCTAAAACCGAATATGGTGATGGATGGAAAGTTATTCGCTGCCCGGTGGATAAAGCTATTTCACCAGCTTCAAACAGGGTTTCTTCAATCTCAGCGATGTTAGGTAATTCATTAAACTCGTATTCAGAACACCAAGGGAACATATCAGAACTCATTCTATACATGAGGATATTGTTCTCGGGATTCCACTTCAAAATGGTTTTGAGATCCTTTACGTTTTGTAAGGCAAGTTCAGAAGCATAATCTATACCTCTCGAAAGGAAAGTCTTCTTGGTCATAGACCTATTTGTTGTAATCCTGTCCTTCTTTTTGACCCCCTCGTTTAGAGAGAGATTAATACAACAATAACCGAATTTTCTTTCCATAGGGTAATAATAATGCTTTACCCGGTTAGTAAAAAATGAATCAGGAAAAATTTGATAACCAAACCTTCCTTGCATCGGAAGATTTGCCAAAAGCCATCTCAAGCATTGCATTGGATTTTCTATCCTTTACAATCTTTGTGATTTTCTTATTTTTCATTACGTGATCCCAATCGTCAAGGGAAAGAGATCCTAGTCCTTTTAGATATCGAACATTAGAAATCCTTTTACCTTGGCTTTTGGTTTTAAATTCCTCTAAAGAATAGTAATACGTCTTACTTCGGTCTCCAACAGAAACTAGAGGGGTTTCCAGAAAACTCAATTTCTTATTTTCTACTATCCACGGGAACCACTTGAAGAAAAGATTTATTAGTAAAGAGGTAATGTGAGCACCGTCGGGATCCTGATCTGTTGCAATGACTATATTATCATACGGACAAGCAAGATCTGGTCTTTCTGGTTCCAGGTTTAGGATCTGCATTAATTCCAGAATCTCTTTATTGTCAGCAAGATCCGATAAGCTTCTAGCATTTTTAATTTTACCCTTGAGTGCGTAAACCCCGTCCCGTGTCGGATTCCTTTTTTGTAGGATAGATCCCATGGCACTTAATCCTTCAACTATAAAAAGATTCTCTGCATTCCTAGAAGTGGGTGGAAAATATTTATTGGAAAATTTTACCCGAGTATTCTTTTTCTCCTTCCTGATTTTCTTAAGACTTGCATCTCTTTTTCTTGCCTCAACCTCTTTCCTGATTTTTTTAAAGAGTGGCGTACTGTAGAATTTCTTAAGAGAGGAAGCAAAGCTATTTACGATTATATTCTCTATGTCTTCCCTCCTAGTAACAAACTTAGTTTTGTTCTGGTCACCAAATTTTACCAAAGCCGGAGGTAAATTTATTATTAAACAAAAGTCGTAAAAGTGGTGAGCGAGGGAATCATCCAATGTATTATTAATCTGATCTGCTATAATTTTCTGATGAATTCCTGTACAGATAGCAGAATTCACAAAAGAAAAAGAACCAGAATTTGGAGTTTTTTCCCATATGAGAAGTTCACCAATCTTTGTTTTATAGGAAATTTGTTTAAACGTTGATGTATCGACAGGGATTGTCTTACCATCCCAAATAAAATTCAACTTGATACCTTTTGTATTATCTTCGGTCTCTAAAACCCTTTTCTTAAGCAACAATTGGGAGAGAAGAATATCCTTGTTCCACTTACATTTATCAAAAATATTTGGGAGCGGTGTAAAACTTACGGTAGTACCAAGTTTATTTCTTCCCTTTTTAAGAATCTTTGGCTTTTGCGGTTTAAAGTTTTTCCATTCCTGGTAATAATATTCCTTTGAGTTAGTAGTCTCAATAGAGAAAAAACTGGACATTGCATTTACAAGACTTACCCCCATTCCGTTAGTTCCGATAAGGGTTTCGGAAACATTCTCATTATCAAAATTTGATCCGGCCCTCAACATGGATACCGCAGTTGCAATATTTGTTAGTCCGCTTTTCTTATTAATTTCAGACCCGTTTGTAAATCCCTCCCCGGTGTCAGTAATTTTGATTGTATTAGTCTTGGAATCTACCTCGATTGTAATAGATCCCATATTTTTTTTCATCCTCTTGGCTTCATCCACACAATTTGAGAAGACCTCATCAAAGAGCTTGTACATCCCCACAGAAATCTGATACCCCATTGCATCTATTCTATCGTTCTTAACGATGGGTACAACTTCTTCGCTGAGTTTAACGGAACCAACATAGATAGTTGGCCTTTTCAAAATGTGTTCAAAATCGGTTAGTACCTGTATGTCTTTAGTAGCCATTAATTATGATTGTTTGAGGTTATATGTCTAGTGGTTGATTTAATTTCACAAAAAAAGCGGGTCTTCCCGCTTTTACACCTCTTTATGCAAGCTGATTATTTTCCAGCCGGCTCGTAATAAATTTCTTCCACTTTGATCGGTAGGATCTTTGCTTCGTAACCTTTTTCTTTAAGCGAAACCGGGATCCCGATGACATAATCCTTTCCTTCAATAGTTTCAACGCGATCAACAATAAACTCAGAATCGAAGAAGATCGTTCTCTTATCACCAAATCTATTTAAGTCAAAATCAAATTCCTCAGCATCTAGTTCTTGATCTATGGACTTTCCAATAGTCGATTTATATTGTCTTGCCAGTCTTTCTCTTTCTTGATTAATGATATCTTTTACATAATCCGGAGCGCCCTTTCCCTGTGTAGGAACTTCTGCAATTATTGTAATATCCTCGATTTGACCTGCCTCCTTTTGTGCTAACAAATCACGAAGGGTTGGAATTACCTGAGAATATTTAAGCTCCATTTCGGGCTTTACATTTACATTCTTTCTAAACTTAGACTCGTCATAGACAGGAGTTACACCCTCATAAATTGAATTAGAAAACTCCTCGTATAATTTTAAATTGTTCATGCTGAAAAATTTCTTTGTTTATATATCTCCACCAGAAGGATGTTTAATAATCTTTAACTTCAAATTACCACTTCCCTTGATCACCCGATGCCACCTTCCAGCTTTAATTAATAATTCACCTTTGCATGGGATCGGAAGTTCGTTGTCAAACTGGAACATCCAATCGTTGGATTCTAAAAAATTAATAGTCCTATCCTCCCAATCTTGGTGCCACTTTAATTCAATTGGATCTATGTCCTGGCTGAAGCATCTTATAAATTCCGTGCTTGAGATCTTCTGTTCTGAAAATGGGGTTACCAAGGATTGCTAGATTTAAGTCCTAAAAGTTTATGATATCTGTGAACGTTACAAGACCAATACCTCGGTTTCCATTTTGGACCCGGATCGGTACATCTGTGTCTCGCTCTAAAAGACTTTGAAGCTTTTTTGTCGTAATTTTTGATCCTTTGTCCAGGTTGTCCAAACCTTACCTTGACAACTTTACCTTCACCATTTTTAGTGTAAACTGCGAATTTCCTGGTCTCACCAGGAGTTCTAAATGGCTTATTTAGCTTTACTTTCCTCCCCCGATATTCTTCCTCGTTGATTTCAAAGGGGACATCCAATAAAACCATCTCGCCCCTGTAATCAGCTTTTTCTCCTGCATCTGTACTTATTAAAAAAACATCATCAAGTTCTAAATCAATCTCTTCGTTTAACCAAAGTCTTCTTGATTCCTTAATAAGATCCAGCCAGGAGTCTGATTCAATCCTGTAAACACTCTCCATTAAAGAAAGGCCCTCGTCTAAATGATACTTTAGTGATTCACTTATTGTATCGGATGTATAGGAGGTAAAGCTTCTTAGTTTCATAATCTATATATCGACTATGTATCGAATATGGAGGTATCAGATTTTAATTTATACACCCTATCCTGCACTATTAATATATCAACTACCCCTTCTAGCAAGTGATTTAGTGCTTGCTCGGAGGTATTAATTATTGGTTCTCCATGCACGTTGAACGATGTGTTCATAAGAAGGGGTATCCCAGTTTTTTCATAGAAAGACTCAAGTATGGGGAAAAATGGAAGGTTATCTTTTCGAGCAATCTGGATCCTTGCAGTATTATCGTATGTGTTTATAACCCCTGGTATTCTATTAATCCACTCATCTTTTACGTCGTAGCATATGGTCATAAACTGTGATGCATACTTCGATTTATAACAATGGAAGGGAATAGATTCAAACCCTTGCATGACAACGGGTGCGAAAGGCATAACCTCGTTCCGGTTCAATCTCCTGTTTACGTATTCCTGAGCGTCATTTCTTCTTGGATCAAACATAATTGATGTTCCACCCAAAGCTCTTGGTCCCCACTCTCTTCTATTCGCGAACACACCCACAACTTTACCTTCGTCAAGATAATTAGCAATATCGTGAAAGTTAAGCTCCACACGTTCTACATTGTTGGGTATTGCTGGGATCTCGGTTTTATTTCCCCAGAAAACATTATTTATCATCTGCACTTTGAATTCACCAAGCTCATTCGCTTTAGCTATCGCAGCCCCGAGAGCAAGACCTCCATCAGTCATCCCAGGTGCAATAAATATTTCATCAAATTCAGAAAGCTCGTTTATCTTTTGGTTTACCTTTACGTTTGAAAATAGACCACCAGCAAGTGCTAATTTTTTGCAAGACGGATATTGAGATTTAAGATGTTGTATCACCTCAAGAAAATAGGACTCAGTAAAATACTGGATCATATAGGCTGCGTCCTTTTTTATTTCAGGATTTTTCAGGTCCAAAGATTGGAAATAGCTTTCCACAGTATAGTAATGCTTCCATCTAAGATCGCCGTCGAATTTAAAAAAATCACCTACAGAATCGAAAATTTCTTGGCTGAATTTACCTTGAGAAGCAAGACCTACGATTTTACCCTCGTCTTTCCCTCCTATCATATTATTCATCACACAAAAAGAATTCCACAGGGAAGCAACCGAATCAAATCCCTTAGTTTTATATTTTAGCTCTAGTTGGGAATTTTTCCCTACATGGATTGATGTCCTGTTACTACTTAGTGTATGTTCTTCTTTAAACCACCAAGAGCCGTTACAAATTCTTAGTTGATCGGGTAAATCCGAATCTGTTTTTGCCGTGGAAGCAACTTTAATGTATTCATCCTCTGGAATTTCGGTTTCCCTGTTTGGGAGACCTTGATCTCGGATTTTTTGAAGAACATCCTTACTGAGAACATCTTCCTCTATCCCGTTTGAGTCACCTCCGTCATAACTAAAAACCAGGGTCTCCTCTTCAAACCCAGAAAGAAAATAAGCTGTACAAGCATGTGAAAAATGGTGATCGTATAAGTAGATGTCCTTTACTTCAAGTATAGACTCCAAATAATCCAGACCACAAAGGACCGCTTTTGGCATTACAACTATAACATCCTTATCAAAAGGAGTTATTCCAGTTTCTCTTTCAAATGCTTCAAGGGAAAGATGAGGAAAGGCAAATTGATTAAAAATACCCTTCAGCCTTTTAAACCTTTCTTCCTCAAAAACATATTTGATAATACCATCTTCGATATAAGCTATTCCACAATCGTGTGCAACAGCAGATATTGACAATATCTTGGACATCGATAGCTTTATTAAGCGGTAGTAGCTTCCTTAGATTTCAAGACCTCAGCTTTTTTCGCTGCTGCTTGCCTATAATGATCTAGATTTTTAAGAATTCTTTCCTTCTCATTAGCGGGTAAATGCTCAAAGAAATCCATACGGACCACTGCATCCATTTTTTCAAAGGCCAGTTCTGGATTGCCTGTATGGAAAGCTGCAAGAGAATATTCGTCTAAAAGTCTCCACTGCCAAACCTCGGGTTCAACAAAAAGAATATCAGAGGTTCCGGGGTTTTTGACAGCCATATTTCCGTAAGTAAATGAAAGGACCCATCTGCCTCTTTCCCTTAATTTTCTCATACAATGGAAAACTGCTTCAAGTCTTTCCGGTCTATATTCCCATGCCCTTGAATAAGCTTGTATAACCTCATCGGGGTGTCTGCCTAGTTGCTCTTTAATTTTACCAATCATGTACATGGAATAATAAACCTCTTCTTCCCATCCGCCTGCTTCTATTCTTCTCTCATAAGCTTCTATAGCTTTTAACTTCTGGTTTGAATCCCGATAACTTTGGGCCAAATAGAACATATACCTCGTGTTGGCAGGTTCATCCTCCAATGCTTTTTCTAAGATCTCAGCATCTTTAGCATATTTTTCTTCCAACGAATTTGCTCTTTTAAGCGGACTGATATCTGCATTTACATAACACTTATCCGCTGGAATCTGGTACTGAATTAATTGCTCTTTTCCAGGGAGATCTAAGTACTCGTGCAATACGCCTTTATAAACCCAATCCTGGTCAGACCTGACGATCTGTGCTCTGTGGTATTGAAGATTATTAAGTTTATATAAAATTTGGAAGCAATCAACCTTTTCTTTAGGTAAATTACTAAATGGATTTACACTTGGATTTGCTACTTGGAACGTATCGTCCGCATCGATAATCCACCTATAATCACACTTACCCTTTGCAAGTTCTAGACTTTCAGTCCTATTTACCTCGAAATTTACCCACGGTCTTTCGTGAACTTCACCCTCAATACCAAGAGATTCCATGGTGGAATTAATTTCCTCTGTGGTGTTATCAGAAGACCCGGTGTCAACTATTACATAATATGAAATAAATGGAGCAACCTGCGTAAGACACCTTCTAATTGTGTCACCCTCATCTTTTACAATCATTACAAGACACAATGAAATGTCTTGCTTTGTTAAATCTACAGGGGGTTGTGCAATTGCTTGACCGCTGGGTTTATGGTTTTTTGTGGAGTTTTTATTAGAGCCCTTTTTTGCTCTTTTCTTTTTGCTTTTAGAAGCCATAGAAACTAAATGATTGTCGTTTCTATTTATATCCCAAAAATTAGAAAGATTTCACCTCAACCCCGGGCTAAAGAGGTAATTCTTTCAAGTATTAGCTCGTCATTTAGGGTTAAAGTGAAATTCCCCACAGCTTTAAGGTTTTTCTCTCTTTTCCTTGCAACTAGGTCAAGGGTAACAAGTCCAGTTTGATCGTCTGGGTATTCTATTGCCCTTTTCTTCTCATCTTCACAAACAGGGTCAAAAGCCATTCTACTCATTCCCTTACCATTCCAATAAACAAGGGTTAAGTTATCCAATTTACCATCCAAAATCTTGACAACTTGGTTCTCTCTTAGACATTCAATTCTTAAAGTCGAACCTTTCCTTTTGAACTTAGTAGAAGGTGTCATTAAAAAATATCCCCTACCATAAACAAGTCCAGGGACAGTATTGTTTTTTGCGGAAAGTAGGGGTAAAGACCCCTGAAAGCGATGCCTTTTAAATCTAATTCCCAATTCCATTAAAAACTTTTCAACTATAGGGACAAGATCATCCACATCGGTTTTTGGAATGTCCAAGATTAAATGTGGGTGCTTCCCTCCAATAATTTTAGGTTCTTTAACATCTATTTCGGCAAAGTACCTTAAATAGTTTAATACTATATCCAGAATAGTTTCAAGTTGTTCGATCTCTGAGAGATTGACCTTCTTCTTGTGTTCTATCTCAGATTCGACCTTTGCCAAGAAATCATCCACTAATTTGCCATGGTGTGTGCTCATCCTACTCTTTTATTCTTTTCCAGGAAAAATCCGTGTCTAGTTTAAAGTGACCAAAATAGCGGAACTTGTTATTCCATTCATTGGGTGAAATTAAACTTGCAAAAGTTTCTCCTTTTGAATTTTCATATAGATATATCTCAGTCCCGATATGAGCTTCGAATGACATATTCGAGTTCCAAACTAAATCATTATCCTCAAATTCCTGCAGAAGATCTGAAATCTGTTCCTTGATCTCCTCAGCCCTTTTTCCGAATTTATGGTTAGAGTGGATTGCCGCACGTTGCTTGAATAGTGCTAAACCAGAAACATCTATTTTAGGAGAAGATACTGATGTTGCATATGGCTTAAGAAAAGCGTCATATTTTTCAATATCCCCATTATAGACAATGTTATCAGGAAGTTTTTTCTTTCCCTTTCTCATCCTCAGGTTTGTAAGAAATTCCTATCTTGTCTAGCAACTGCTTGTAAACGCTTTCGATTTTCTTAGATGCATCGACTTTAACTAGTTTCCTACTCTTCTTGTATTTTTTAACAAGGGGAAGGGTTTTCTCCTTATACTCCTTGAATCTCTTTGATATGATTTCAGGATTCTTATCGTCAGCTCTGTCTTCCTTTTCAGCCCTTTTCATGATTCTCTGCTTGGCCTTATCTTCTTCCAGATCCAAATAAATTACATGACTGAGACCAACCCCGAGTTTTCCCAGGAGAGAATCCAATAATTTTATCTGTTTAACGTTTCTAGGAAATCCGTCAAGAATAATACCTCGCTCGAGGTCAGCCTTACCGAGTGCCTTTCTAAGCATTCGAACCATCACCCTATCTGGTATAAACTCTCCCTTCTCTATTTTTTTCTTTAGCTCCTTGTCATCAGAATTCCTAATTAGTTCTCCAGTAGAAATGTGGGTGAAATTATTCCGTTCGACAAGTTTTTTTGAAACTGTTCCTTTACCAGATCCAGGAGGACCCAGAATAACAAGGATCTCTCCTTGTTTATCTGGGATAACTCTTTCGTTTATAGCAATAAAGTTTTCAAAATTACGTACCTTATCCATCGTAGTATATTTATTTAAGAACCACAAGACAAACAATCATCTGGGTTGTCCAAGCTACAAGAAAGATCGTTCATAGTTTGTTCTGCCAGGGCTTTTAGGTCTTCGTTTGCAGACACAATTTTCTGCTCAACCACAATTGCCTTTGGAGTTGGGTTCTCCTCGACTTTTTTGTATTTGCTCGTATCTATACCAAGACCAGAAAGTGCATCTACAGCAGCTTTTGTTCTTAGGTAATACATGCCTGTTTTAAGACCAAGCTTCCATGAATGGAAGTGGGCTGCAGTAAGTTTAGCAGCATTTACTCCTTCTATAAACAAGTTCAGAGATTGTGATTGACAAATGAACTTGCCACGGTCAGCAGACATTTCAATAAGATCCTTCTGTTTGATCTCCCAAACTGTCTTATAGATCTCCTTGATGTCGTCAGGGATGTTTGGAATGTTCTGTACAGATCCTTTGTGGATGATAATCATATTCTTCATATCCTCATTCCAAAGTCCTAGAGAAATCAAATCAGAAACTAGGTGCTTGTTGATTATAACATACTCGCCACTTAGTGTCCTTCTAGTGTAAATATTAGAGGTAAAAGGTTCAAACGCTTCGTTGTTACCCATAATTTGAGCTGTTGAAGCTGTTGGCATAGGTGCAAGAAGAAGAGAGTTTCTAACCCCATGCTTCATAACATCCTTCCTAAGTTTTTTCCAATCCCATCTTCCAGAAAGATCCTCGTCGTTTACCTGCCATAAGTTATATTGGAATTTACCCTCACTTAACGGAGAACCTTCAAACGTTTCATAAGCTCCAAATTTCTTAGCAAGATCTTTAGAAGCTGTCATTGATGCAAAATAAATTGTCTCAAATAATTCCGAGTTAATTTTTCTTGCCTCGTCAGATGTAAATGGAATACCCATCATTGCATAAAGATCGGCCAATCCCTGAATTCCAATACCAATTGGACGGTGTCTCATATTGGACCTCCTGGTTTCAACAGTAGGATAGAAATTTACATCAATTACTTTATTCAAGTTTACAGCAGTTTGGTATGCTACTTCATATAGATAATCATGATCGACCTCACACTTACCCCTAGTTATCTTCGATGTTCTTGCATCAGTAGACTTCAGGAACTTGTTAACTGGGATAGAGGCCAAGTTACAAACTGCTTGTTCGTCCCTGTCTGTGTATTCAATGATCTCACAGCATAAGTTTGAAGATTTGATGGTCCCTAAATTCTGCTGGTTTGACTTTCTATTAGCAGAGTCTTTATAAAGGATGTAGGGTGTTCCGGTTTCAATTTGAGACTCGATAATCTTTCCCCAGAGTTCTCTCGCTTTAATGGTTTTCTTTGCCTTCCCAGCCTCTTCAGCTGCTATGTACATTTCATTGAACTTCTGCCCATAAACTTCATGAAGTCCAGGTACCTCGGATGGAGAGAATAAAGACCACATTTCATCTTTTTCTACCCTTTCCATAAAAAGGTCAGAAACCCAGAGAGCAAGGAACAGGTCTCTTGCTCTTCTTTCCTCCTTACCTGTGTTCTTTCTCAGATCTAAGAAATCCTCAACGTCGGCGTGCCATGGCTCTAAGTAAATAGCAAAGGATCCCTTTCTTTTACCCCCACCTTGATCAACGTATCTAGCAGTTTCGTTGAATACTTTAAGCATTGGTACAATACCATTGGATTTACCATTCGTACCTCTGATATAAGAACCAGTTGATCTTACGTTATGGATAGCAAGACCAATACCACCGGCATTCTGGGAAATCATCGCAACATCAGAAAGAGTCTTGTAGATTCCAGGAATGGAATCTTCCTGCATAGTTAAAAGGAAGCAAGAGGATAGCTGTGGTTTCTTAGTACCAGAATTAAATAAAGTTGGGGTTGCATGTGTCATCATATGAGTTGAGAGAAGCTCATATGTTTTGAGAGCATTTTTAATATCATCTCCCCAGATACCTACGGCAACACGCATGTACATGTGTTGTGGAGTTTCTGCTGGAATTCCATGCATTTTAAGGAGGTAACTTTTTTCAAGGGTTTTGAATCCAAAATATTCAAAGTTGAAATCCCTATCATGTATAATGGCAGAATCAAATTTGTTCTTATTCTTCATTACGACCTCATAGGTTTCATCTCCAATAAGTCCTGCAGGCTTATTAGTTTCAGGATCAATATAGGAATATAAATCCTCAATGGTCTCAGAAAATTTCTTCTTTGTTGATTTGTGCAATCTAGAAATGGCAATCCTTGCTGCCAGAATGGAATGATCTGGATGGCTTGGAATAAGTGATGCTGCAGTTTCAGCAGCTAGGTTGTCTAATTCTCCCGTTGAAATGCCATCATATATTCCAGCGATTACCTTTTGTGAAATACCCATCCAATCAACAAAGTCGTTGTTTAGACCATAAGTCATCTTTTTTACGCGATTAGAAACCTTATCAAATCTTACCGCTTCTTTGGATCCGTCTCTCTTAGTTACGTACATGCTTGCTTTTATTTTTTTAGAAGTCTACGTCCATATCGAACGTATTTTCGGAGGAATTCTTCACTCCTGCTTTTTGGTATTCCCCAACTCTTTTTTCAAAGAAGTTAGTTTTACCTTGCAAAGAAATATTTGCCATAAAGTCGAATGGATTTTCTGCATTGAAAACCTTTGAACATCCAAGATCTACTAGCAATCTGTCAGCAACAAACTCTAGATATTGCTTCATAAGATCTTGATTCATACCAATTAGCTTAACAGGCAAAGATTCTGTAATAAATTCTTTTTCAATCTCAAGTGCACTGAGAATGATTTCCCTAATTCTTTCTTCAGAAACCTTGTTAGCAAGATAATTATTATGCAAAAGAACTGCAAAATCACAGTGCATCCCTTCGTCTCTTGAAATAAGTTCATTCGAGAAGCTTAAGCCTGGCATCAATCCACGCTTTTTAAGCCAGAAGATTGAACAGAAAGAACCAGAGAAGAATATACCCTCAACTGCAGCGAAGGCAACTAGTCTCTCTTGGAAATGCTCGGATTCAACCCATTTTAAAGCCCATTCGGCTTTTTTCTTCACCGCCGGGATGGTTTCAATTGCATTGAAAAGCATCTTTTTCTCAGCAGGATCCGAAATATAGGTATCAATTAGGAGGGAGTAGGTTTCAGAGTGGATATTCTCCATCATGATTTGAAATCCGTAAAAGAATTTAGCTTCCGAATATTGCACCTCTCTAACGAAGTTTTCAGCTAAGTTCTCATTCACAATACCGTCCGAAGCAGCAAAGAATGCCAACACGTGCTTAATAAAGTGTCTTTCACTATCATTTAACTTATTTCTCCAATCGTCGATATCTGCCGAAAGGTCAATCTCTTCTGCTGTCCAGATACAAGCTTCCTGATTCTTATACATCTCCCAAATCTCTTGATGCTGTATGGGAAAAATAACGAATCTGTTGGGATTTTCTTGTAAAATCGGTTCCGGTAGCGAATAGTCCTCCTTCATAATTTAATACTTTGTTTTTTTTAGTTTAGTAATTGTTTGCCTGTCTTCGACGATTTTCCTCGTTCTTGCTCATGTACATGTTGTACATTTCTTGAGAAGTCATTCCAATGGAAGCTGCATAGTTCATGAAGAAATGTAGCATATCTATAATCTCAAACTTGCATTCCATTTTGTCGGATTCGGATAAATCGGAAAAACATTTGTCTGAATATGTAGAGTATGCACTTTTCCATCTCTTCCATATAGCGTTTCCGTTGCCGTCCTTGATGCCCCCTAGTGCGTCGGTTGCTTCGTGGATTTCGTCGATCAGTGCGTGGTTGTTCATGTGCCAAAACTCCATTAGGTCCCTTAGAGACATTTCATCGAAGTTGTAACCATAAACATTCCTCTGGGTTTCTGCCTGAAGATTTAAAATGTCACCTAGAGTATCTTTAGATTCGGGATAAAGATTTTTGATCTGTAGGTCTGAACATTGATTGTCTGTATTTGCCATATTTGTTTGTTTGCAATAGTTTTTAAAATCCCTTCCCGTCTCTAGGTTTTTTATATATCAAGTGGGTCCCTAAAGTGCGGTGATTTTAGGGAAATTCTATGTTAATTTTTTCAATTGTTTCTCCAACCCGTCAATTTCTATCTGCAACTCAAGCATTCTCTTTTTTGTTGCCTTCCTCTTTGAGTATAGGTCCTTAATTATTGTCTTCAAGATTGGGCTTTCGTCGTCTCCACCAAAGAGTGCGGTCGAAGAGGTTTTCACCCATCCCTCCTTGGCTTCAGATATATCCTTTCCTAGTTTACCTTTATAAACCTCAGGAGAAATACCCCATTGCACAATGGTGTTTGGGTATAGGGAAGCAAAGTCATAACAAGCAACCCATTCGTGAAGTCCCTTGATAGGCTCTTTGACATACCCACCAATGAATTTGACATGGCTTTCTTCTTTTCTCTCATTCACAAAGACTTGATTCCTTTCCAAAAACTTTTTGAGCATCATAACCTCTGTTGCCCACACGGGAGAAAGTGCCCTACTGATCTCAACCCTGTTTAAATTTGCTATCTTGAAGTAAGTTAGAAGGGTTTTTAACTTAACATCTATATAGTGAACCAGGGCACAGTCAATTACGTTGTAAAGGATAAACTTAGGGAAATCAGACTGGTAGAGGTCCCTTAGAGATCCATCATATACAATCTTCTTTAATCCTGTAGCCTTCTCTGCAACATAGTCTAATCTATTGCTCTCCTTGATCTTAATTGTCCGATCCCATTTTTTATAGATCTCAAGATAATCGACCATTAGCAAATGCATAGGAAGATTTTTCTTTCCAATAAGCCAGTTAGCTGGTGAAATTACCTTCGGATCGATACCAAGTCTCTTAGCTCTATTCACCAAATATGGCCAGTCATACCCAAACCAGTTCCACCCAGTTATCAATGGCATTTTAGGGGCCAACTTCTTAAAGAAGGTATAAAGCATATCATACTCAGATTCAAACTGGTGATATTTAAAAGACCATTCATCCCCCATCGGTTCAAGATACTCGTTGGTCTTTTTGTAAATGTCCGCTTGCTCCTCTGCTGAAAGTGGATCAAGCCCTAGAATTATTGATTTACACCTATCTGTTGCAATACCGATAGAAAGCACCTTGTTCTTGGCATTAGCGGTATCTAGGGAATCTCCCATCTCATCGGTCATCTCAACCTCAATATCCACAAAGTACTTTTTCGGTATTTGGAAATCCCAAAGAGATTTAGTAAGCTCTGGGTCTGCTTCTTCCAAGATTTGAACCATTCGGTATTTGTCATACTTCTGGGTCTTCACTTTTCTAACCGGCATTCCATCCCAAGACTCCCAATCAGATGCCCTTCTTCTATCCGAAGGTGAGCATTTTTCCCAGATAAACCTTTCCTCCTCTGGGACAGGAACATCTACAAAAATTAAATCGCCCTCCTCGGAGAAAGACGATACTTTTAGATAAGTCCCTTTGTTTTCAATGTCTACTATCATGGAATAAAATTTGAGATTACACCTTTGGCGAAAATCGCTAAAGATATATACAACATACTTATGGATAGCAGGATCAAAAGTTTCGAGAATTTCCTTAATGAATATTACATTTCAGCAGCACCTGGTAGTGTGGTTGTTCCTGGTGAATGGTACAAGGATAATGTTAACTCAAGAAACTATAGACCCGCTTATACACAAACCCCACAGGTAGTGGATTCAATGTTTCAAAGTACGGATCTTTACAACTATTTAGATACGTTAGCAGAGGAGGAGGAATTCACGAATATGGTTAAAAATGGAGAGGCACCTAAGGATGTTATCAAGTATTTGAAAAAGAGAATACACGAGGAACTTTCACCAACAGCCAAAACCTCCGAAGAAAAATAAGTATCAAGGATTGGAATATATTGATTATCCACTTTCCGAAAGTGCATATTATCAACAACCACACCCGAAGGATTCCATTTTCCTAAGGGATTCGTCTGGACATTATAGGCCTGATTGGCTGATTGAATACTGGGGAAGAGACAGGAAAAATTCTACCAACAAAATAAGATCCTCTAGTGCATTCGTAATTGGTGGTATATCTCCCGACGGGAAAGATAAAAAGTATGATGGGATAGTTTATAGAGCTTTTAAAGAATCTATGTGGTCACACCATCTATTCATAAAAGCAAAAAATAACACCTTCCTAAACCAAAAGAGTATAGGCATCGACATATGTAACTACGGTCCTCTTATAAAAACAGAGGATGGAGATTTCTACACATCAAGTCACGTTAAGATAAGTAAAAATCAAGTTACAGAGCTTGAATCACCTTTCAGGGGCAGTAAGTATTTTCATAGTTATTCAAAAGCTCAAATAGAATCACTAAAGGGTTTACTTAAATACCTTAGCGAAAAATATGAAATAGATCTTAAAAGGGGTCTTCAGAAAGAAATCCTGAAGTTTGGTGATTTTGGTGGATTTGAACTGTCAGAAAATGCTTTATTAGGGGGTCAAGGTCTTTGGTCTCATAGCAATGTAAGAATTGATAGATTGAGCTGTCCACCACATCCAGCTCTATTAGAGACTATTCAATCCCTCTAGGTACATCCTTAATTTTTTGTCACTTGGAGTAAAATTTGTTTTTCCATTCACAAAAATTTCCCAGGACTCTTTTGCGTATTTTCCAACACCAGGTAATTCTTGGACGTCTTTAAATCCGTCGATCCATTTTTGACTCATAGAGATTATCCTCCTAGATTTTACGTTTCCAAAGCCAGTTCCTTTAATTACTGGATAGATCTGGTCTGGGTTCAATCCAGAGCATTTCTCTGGGGATTGTATTAGATCAAAAAGAGGATCTAAAATTTTTCTTACCTGCTGGTTAGTGGTTTGGTTTAGCAGTATACATATTACGGTCATCTTCCAAGGGCTATCTAAGTAATCTTCCTGTATAAGCCTTTCCATTATAGATTTCTCCTTAATCTTTTTAGGTGATCATTTATTCTCTTATCAAACTGAGAGGCTGTTTCTGGATATTCTTGTCCCATGATAGATGAAAGTTTACTTATAACAGACTTTCTATCCAGAATTATCTCATAGTCTGGATTTTCTTCCTTCTTAATGATTTCTTGTGCAATCTCAATTGCGAATCTTTCGAATATTTCTTTTTCCCTTGACATAATAAAAAAGCTCAATCTTTAGTGATCGAGCTTTAATATTTATAAAAGTAAGAAAAATTTCGGAACTTATGAGATTTTAATCTTCTTAGGCATTGACTCTTTCTTCTTACCCACTGAAACCTTAAGTACACCGTCTTCTATCTTCGCTTTAATCAATTCTGGATCAGCTTCATTGGGAAGTTTGAATTTCTTCGTGAAGTCATCTGTCCAATATGATTCATTATCTTCACCGCTTATGACCAAAAAGTTTCCTTCGACATCAACCGAGATGTCTTTTTTAGAAAAACCAGGGACCGGTATTTCTAAAGCATACTCTCCATCCCTCTCGTCCACAAAGTAGTTTCTACTTTGAATAACAGGATTTGTGTTGTGGAAAATCCTTTCCATCATTTCTAGAGGACTGTAAAAAGTTGTTCTGTTCATAATCTGTTTTTTTATTACTAATATTTCAAATCCTGTTCCACTAATAAAAAGCAAAGAAAAAGGTGCCTTTTTGGCACCTTTTTGCAAACAGTTATGACTTTTTGTCTTATTTCTGCAAAGATTTCATCATTTTCTTGAAATCCTCAAAGCTTTTAACAACCTTGTCTTTCTTTTTCTTCTTTTTAGAAGAACCTCTAGAACCTCCTTTAGCAGCAGGTGTTCCTACCGTAAGCGAAGGGAACTTATCTCCGGATCCAACTGCTCCACTATAAAAATCTGCATTAGTACCACCAGATGAAGGTGCTTCAACATTTCCCATTCCTTGGGTAGTTCCTAATGTAGCGAATGCTCCGCCACCATCTCCGGCTGGTGCAGGTGCTCCTCCATCCATTTCTTGGAGTTCATACCCTTCACATCCGCAATTTTTCATTTCTTCGTCCATTTGCCATTTTTCAACGCAATAGTCGTTTTCATCCAACCATTCCTTGATTTTAAGTTCCATAGCATCCGGAGTTTCCTGGTCTTCCATTACCGGAACATCCTCGCAGCACAAACAAACTAGCGTTCGTCCGTTAGTTGAATTTCCAGTTGGATAGTACATTGAATCCATTTTAATCTAGTATTTTTTGAACATTCTTTGCAAATATTCTAAGAGAGTTTTCCTGCTCGTCCTTGACAGTGTATCCAACAATATCCTTATAAGCATCATATATTGGCGAAGTTACAAGAAATTTGTTACCCTGTGTGTCAAGTATAAACTTGCCAGAAAGGTCATCGTATTGCTTTGTAGTTTGAGTGTTTGTCTCACTCCTTGACCCTTTATTGCATCCACATCCCATTTTAGTATTCTTTAAGTTGTTTCTATATTTATCTATAGTCTTTCCTTAATTCCTTTCTCCGTAGATAATTAAAGAGGTATCTTAATGCCTTTTTATATTCCTTACCGTTTCTGAAAGGTGATGGATAAGTCCTAATAGTATTTCCTTGTCCCTCTGGGGTTTCATTTGATTTGATTGGGTTATAGCGACGAATTACACCTGTTGGGTGTATAGTGTAAAATACCTCACCATATCCCTTTACCTCAGGCTGATTCTTTCTTTTGAATTTGAGTGTATTGTTTAGTTCCTGTTGATCCGAGGTTTCATCGGAAAAACCGAGGTCTAAAATATCCATATAAGCATCAGACTTTCTTATCTTATCCAGATCTATGTTTCTCCTTTCATCCTCAAGATATTCAGATTTAGGATCATACTTATCAAACTCAAAAAGATTTATCATGACTTCTTTCTTTCCTTTATCCAGTCCCTATAATCCTTGAGATTCTCTAGGTTTTTCTTCCCGGGCTTCTCTTTTTTTGCATCCGTGTCTAGATAAGGTATAATGGGTTTAATTTCTCCACCAAAAGTAATACTAGGTGTAAAGGATGGAACTCCCTTAGAACTGGTTATCCCCGGAGTGAATTTTTCCTCCTTCACCGGTTTACCGTCTTTTACGTTCTCGGGTAAATCCTTAGATTTTGTTTTTGCAAACTTTTTAAGTTCCTTGTCAGTCATAGGTGCAATAAACTTTCCGTCCTTGTCCTTGTAACCAAAAGCAATCTTTTCGATTTCTTTTCTGTATCTGGGATTGATATCCTTTAGCTTTAGCTCATTTTGTCTAAGAGCCCAAGCTTGACCCATAATTGCCTGTTGTGCTTTACTTACTGATGGCATTTTAAATCTTATATTTTTCGAAAGGTATGATAATTTTCATACTCTCTTCAACTTTTTGAAGCTTAGTATAATAGTCTGGATCTTCCACCAGGTGATCCTTAGCGATCTCAGCAGCCAGAGCCTCATCGTCTGTATGTTCCATCTCTACACCAATTCCCATTTGAAGCTGTTTCTCCAGGTGAGAAAGCATTTTCTCTATAGCTTCACGGTCCACGTGATCCATCGAATCGTCGTAGGTATGCATAATAGCGATATCTCTTAGATTTTTTCCAGGGGAAATGCCGCCTTCAATCCTTTCGTCAGAGTCTTCTTGGAGATAAAGACCCTTCATCTTTTTCTTTATCTCTGCAGGACTCATTGGCTTTGCGTTCAATTCCCAGTTAGTTGCAGGATTAATTATCTTCTTCTTTCCCTTCTTCCAATCGGGGAATGTCCAAAGCCATCTATTGTAACCCTTCCCAACTATCTCAAATCCCTTGTCTCCAGGCTGGATAGCAATGGGGGATTGTGGGGGAATATAGCTGCCGGTATTTGCCATTATTCTATAACTGCTTCAATTTTGGATTTTGAAATCTGTGTGGTTTCAAAGAATCCAGTGGTTCCCTCAAGGAACTCTGCTACTTTTGTCTCAACCTCTAGCACAGACTCAGCTGCAACTAGAAATTCTGATTTGTGAATTACTGGATCACCATTTCTTTTGGTTTCAGTTGATTCAAAACTAACTTTTGCTACGTAATATCCCATGTGTATAAAATTTACATCTTATATATCAATTAGATGGTTTTATTCCATTTCCATGTACACAGAAAAGGCAGCCGGAAGGGCTGCCTAATATCTGTTTGTAGTTTGGTTTCTTAAGAGTTGTTCTTCATCTCCTGAACATCCAACCTTACTTGTTGAGCAAGCTTCTTAACTTCTTGCATGGCTTGGCGAACTCTTGTTCCAGCTGCCTTATTGCCTTTTTCAACAAACTTTGCTACGTCGGCTTCTGCAGCTTCCATAACTTCTTTGATTCGATCGAAATTTTCCATAATTGTTTAAATTTTCCTTATTTATAGGATTGTTAAGAGTAAATGTTTCGATTTGGATTATCTACTGATTATGAATGTTCCCTTGTGAGATCCTTCCTGAATTGCCCATTCTGGACCTAGGAAGGAAAGTAAAACTGATTTTACCATTTCTTCATAGTTTTCGATATCCATATTATCCTGCATTTCGTCAAATATACGAATTACTTTTGGATTTTTCTCAAGATAATTTAATAAAGCCTTAGATATCTGCTCTAAAAATCTGCTTAGATCATTGTCCTTAAGATTAAACTTAGCATCATTTAGATCGGGGATTTCAGATTTCTTGATAGCAATATCCTCTATAATTTCAGGAGCTATCTCATTTATGTTTAGAACTGCGTAAGAGTTTTTAGGTCCCTCCATTGTCTCATACTGAGAATATTTACCAACTACTAGCATGAATCCTTTCTGAGAGCCATTCTCAAGCTCTAGCTGGAAAAGATAGTTGTAAATATCGCCATCCTTTATTAACAAGAAAGGGTATGTACCAAATCCATCTCCCTCGTTAATCGAAGAAGCCTTTAGGAAGTCTGAGAAGGTCTGTATTCTTTTATCCACTGGTTTATTTGTATTTTTTTATATATCAGTCCCTGACGCTTGTAATGAGGTCATTATAAAGGTTTGAGACCTCTTTTGGAACCATCTTTTTAAACTTGGCAAAATCCTGGTCTTTCATAGCTTGCCTAACTTCGGTACCACTCGTTACCCTTGGGGTTTCTACTATGCTTAGGTCATCGCTTATTTTGTCTTTTATATCAGACATCTTAACATAGTCTATCTGCTTAGTATAGTCATCTATTCGGTCGGGGCCTGCACCAATTAACTTAGGATCATATCCCATATCTATTAGTCTTGCAATGGCAGAACCAAGAAGTCCCCGAGTAGCAAGAACATAGCCTTCTATCTCTTCATTGTTGGCAACTATCGCATCCATGTATCTTTTGATAGATTCTTCATCAAATGGAGATTTTCCAGACTTGTTGTGGCCAGGATAAACTACAACAACGAATGACGGCAAATCGTTTTTCTCCATAAGATCCTTTGCCATCTTGAGGTGTCCCTGGTGGAAAGGCTGAAATCTACCCATTATAACATTTACCGGCTTTCTTTCCTCGGTATCGTCCTCTTTAAGAATCTCTACCTCGTTTGGTAACTCCTCGTTATCAATAGTCTCAAGTTTGCTGATGAATTCACGGTATGAGAAAAAAGGATCATCACTTGTATCCGAATCATCCTCCTCCTGTAGGTATTCTACAGAGGGGGTGTTCTCCTTCCTAAATTCACCGAAGCTAATAAACCTAGATTCGTTTACGTTCTTCTCTGGTTTTTTGATGTAGTCCTTAATGTCTTTGATCAAAAGATTCATTTGGTCCTTCATACCAGCTGTGATTATTCCACCAGCTCTGGTTTTTATTTTTCTGAAGGAATTAAGAATGAGTTTGAATAGAGATTCGAACGAGTCGTCTTTTTCAACATACTTAAGAACTCTTCTATCCTTAATTTTTTCCTTGTTTAACCTAAATTCTTCTCTTTTTAGGTAATCTGGTTCTTCGAAATCAGTACCCTTATACTTTTCCTCGTATTCATCAAGGAACTTGACAAAAACGTCTCCCATAAAGGAAATGTATCTCTCGTCCTCAGACTCTCCTTCAACTTCAAATTCGGAAAGATCTTTCTCCAAAATGAAATTCATTACGTCAAGCAGCGTAATACCTAGAAAATCAGAAGGTTTTTTGCTCTTTTTGTCAGCAAACTTTTGCTTAGCAATCTCGGTGAATATTGGATCTACCATTTTAGCTAAAACAGTATCACTATCCCCATCAGGCTCTCCAAATCTAAAAACTATTCCCTCGACGTCCTTATCTAGGTCATCGTTGAGAGCAGTTTTGGTTAACTCTGGGTTCAGGGTCTTAATAACAAACCTAACAAAAGATTGAGTTTTGAATCTTTCGACAAGATCCTTGAACGGGGTGTTCAAAAACTCCATAAGTTCAGATTTCTGATCCTCGTCTAGAACTCCCTGAAAAACAATTGGTGGTCTTTCAACCCCAATCAGATCTGCCCAATTATCTAATTCCCCTTTATCCTGGATAGTGCTTTCTATCTTACCTCCAGTACCCATCTTGTGGATATAAGAAAGAATCAAGTTATTCTTTGGCAATCTATCGTATGAGATCTCTACAGGTTTGGTGTTTGAAAAATATTCCAGCCCGAATCTCCATCCTCTAGGTATTTTTTCAAGTATGTTTGGAGGGAGAGATTCGATATACTGGATTGGCTTCTCGTAATATTTCATGAGAGTCCTGTCCACTAAAGTTATAGGATTTCTTTGATCCCTCCTATAAAAACGGAAATTTCCGGATTCCTTATCTCTTTCAAAAGAGAAAGCCGAGCCGTCCATCTTTTCGTTGATGGTTACGTAACGATTAAAAAGCTGATTGACAAAGTCAGATCCCTTCTTATTGTAAATGTCGTATAAGTGATTTATCCCAGCCATCCTCTTAGTTCAATAGAATTTTTACGTTCCCCATGTCATCGGTGTTCTTAATAAGTACAGGTCCAAGTTGGATATCAACTCCGACAGTTACCTTTTGGTCCACTATAAGTTTTGCTAAACCTCTTATGATCGTTTCTATAAGAATTTTCGATCTTTCCTGTAATTCCATCTGATGTATTATAGCCAACTCTTCCAATAGAGACTCAACCTCTGGGGCATCGTTTCTATTCTCTATTAGATGGAAAACCTCTTTCTCAATTTCATAGTACTTTTGACCCTCTAAAAATACATTAGCACTTCCATCCTCTTCCTTCTCAATTACACCACTTAAACCAAGTACGGTAGAAAAAGAAATAAGTCCATCTTCTTCCCTCGCTACTAGGGAAGGTGAATCCTTTTCTAAGAAAACCTCCAAGGCGCCGTAGATTAAATCGTTATGTTTTTGTGTAAACTCCATTATTTGATCTCAGTGGGGATTTCAAATCCACCGTTTGTTAAATATCTTTCCAGATCGTCCCTGATCTCGTCCCTCTTGTCAGCATGGACAAAGTTTGGAGAAGAAACCAACTTCCAAGCATCCTCAAAAGATTTTAGATCCTCCTTCTTAATCCCACCACCAAACATCATCTCAACAAACTCGTCGGGATCTCTAGTTACCAAAGTGCTTTCTCCTTTAACCGTTTTAGGACTTTTTAGTCTTTTTGTAGCACCCCTAAAAGACTTCTTATTTTTGTAAATCCCATCGCTTAACCTCAGAGCATAAGAATAAAAATCCTCCAGTTCACCATTTTCGTCCTTAGAAATTACTTCCTTTAGTGCTGAAAGAATTGCTTGGAAAAGCCAGTTTCTGTGAGCCGACTTGTATTTACTTTCGTTCTTTCTGTAATCTGGGGAATAGAATATAAACTTAGCCCATTCCATATCAGAAATTGGAATAAGATCTAATTGAACTATACCATTTTCAGCGTCACCCTCTATAGGCCAACCAATCGAGAGAACGTTAATTCCTCTCATCAATTTCATATCTGGTACAAAGCCAAGTTTGTTGTGTAAGGTCTCCGAAAGATTTTTGTATAAAGCTCCGAGAACATCATCTTCAGAAACACCCAGCTTCTTAGAGAGGAACTTTTTATCTATACCAAGATCAATATCACCAGATGTGTCATTTTGATCTTTCTTTTTACCAATGCTACCAATGATAAGATATTCCTTGTCTACCTCCCCACCACCAAGCAGAGGGAAAAGAATTTCTTTGATGGACTCCATGGTTTTTGGAACCTCACTCTCCTTTATCCTCCTAGATTCCTTTATCGCAGCTCCACCTTCGAACAGCGAAACGTAATCTCCGAATTTTAGCACGTTTCTCATCTTCCTAAATCAAAATAGTCTGTGGCAGAAAAGACATAATCCCTGTAAAGTTGCTGGTCTCTTCCCTGGGGGTTGTTGATATCAAAGTCTTTACCAAAAGTTGACTTGCCCTTACGGATAGCATCCCTATAAAAGGTTTCATATTCTCCCCTTTTGTTTTTTCCAGAAGCTCTAATTGAATCTCCCCATCTAGATAAAACCTGATCTTTATTTTTACTAAGACCCTCAATATCCATGCTTGCTGCCTTACCTGAATCGAATAGATCAGCAATTCCTTGTCCTAGGCTTCTAAGTCCTTCAACAGCACCTTTTACAAGTCTCTGCAAAGCACCCCCTTCATCATAAGTCATTTGGTAGATTTTCTCAGCGCCTGTTTCTGCCTCTATACTTCTCCTTTTCTGCTTGATCCACTCAGTAGCAGAATATGGTTCTCTTCTTTCAATATTCTCGTTGAGAAAACTTTGAAAATCTTTTATGTTATCCATTTTCTTCCTCATTTATCCTATATATCGGACAAATGGTTAGAGATTAACATTAAAGATCTTATACTTGAACTTTTCGTTTTTATAGATCTCAATCCTTGCTTCGCTGTGCTTAATCAGGTAGTTCTTGTATTTTGGGGAGGAAAAATCGTCCACAAAGTCAATCACGTTAACTTTTTCCTTTCCGTCCATTTTTCTCATTCCCCTACCGAGGCTCTGCTTAATGAGAACCTCGCTCTTATAAGACTCTACTAAGAAAATGTTGTGAAGATTGTTAATAGAGATACCCGTAGAAAAAGTACCATATGTTGCAACTAGGATTTTATTCTCCCCATTTGCCATCCTAGATTTATACTCTTCCCTGAGCGATTCGTCTGTATCCCCATCGACGTAAAAGACCTCTTTATCGTTGGTTACCTCCCTGAGTCTATTCCATATCTGCTTACCATACTCGTCCTTTACCGATTGGAACAGGACCAATGAATTCTTAGATGTTTTAGATATGAATTCAACTACGTAATTAAGTCTTTTCTCGCTTTCGATTACAAGTTTTCTTTCAAGGTTATAAAGCTCATTTCCCTCGAGATTTTGTGAATTAGCTTTGAGGTCTGCTAGTTTTCCCTTAATCTCGTCATCCAGCCAATTCATTCTTACCACTTTGATATGGACCGGGGTTGCATGTTTATTTTTGAAAAGGAAATCCGGTGAGATCTCAACGACAACAGGTCCCAAAAATTGCTGTATGGTTAAATGGTCAGCTGATCCCCTTTTAGTAAGTGTCCCAGTTAGACCAAACCTCCACTTACTGTGCATGCACTTAGCAACAATCTTCTTAATTGACATGGAGTTTGTGTGGTGTGCTTCATCAACGAAAACTGCATCAATCTCCTCGAAGAAATCTTCGTCTTTTTTAACCAAAGATTGGAAAGTACCTATTATAAGATCACACCCTTCTCTAAGCTTACTACCACCTCCAATTTGCTGGATTCTCACACCAAGTTCGCCAATGCCATAATCTATAAAGTCATCGTTTCCTTGGAAGACTAGGTTAGTGTTTGGTACAATCATTAAGAACTTTCTAATCAGTCCCCTCTGCTTAAGAAAAGCAAATATCATAAAGGATATAAGTGTCTTACCAGAGGAGGTAGCAATCTCAGATACAGAATACCTATACTTTACGATTTTCCATGCAGCTTCAACCTGATAATCACGGGGAGTAATATCCTTATCTGCAAAGAACCCGTCTACCCATTCTTGGAACTCTTCCAGAGTTAAGTCGCTGAGTATTATCTTATCAAGGCCCTCAATGTCGATGTCTATACCAAACTCTTTACCTATCTCCAGAACCTCCCTCCAGAGCCCAACTGGGACTTTCCAAAATGGCCCTCTTTTTTCTATAAAGCAAATATTACCGTCCCAGATCTTCTTCTTAACTAGCGGGTGAAAATACCAATTGTGTATTTTCTTGGTTAAAGAGATCTCAATTTGCCTTTTTTCTATCTCATCATTTGATTGAGCGAGTATTAGCCATTGTTGATCCTCAGATACGTTAAATTTGATCATCTACCTATCTTATTTTATCGTGCTAGCTCTAAGATATTCTTCAAGAGCAATCCTTGACTTAATACCATAGAGCATGTGATCAACAGTCTGGATTGTTTGGTCAATAAATTTGCGGTGTCCTTCCACTAGTTGTATTTTTTCCACAACATCGGCAACATCTCCCTCAATAAGTAATTTAGTCTCATTAGATCCATATCTCACATCACTGTTAACCGTATAATCTCTTAGTTTGGAAGCTCTCAGCTTTCTTTCCTTAGTAGCAAGCTTACTAACAATCTGAGCAAGTTTATAGCTGTATTCCAATAGTATTTGTCTATTGGAAAACAAATCCACTTGTGCTTCAGCAACTGTTCTAATGTTTTTTAGGCTCAAAGATATCACTTGGATTTTTTCTTTCCATTCAGCTCTTTCCCTTTCGAAAAGCTTACTGTAATCGGTTTTTTGTTGCTCTGACATATTAGAATAATTCGTTGCCCTTGTTTTTAGTCTTTTTCCCTAACTTTATTTCCTTTACCGAGGACTTCTTAAGCCTCGGTGGACCTATATCAATATTGGATGCTTCTATTCTAATCTCTTCCTCGTTAAACCTGTCAAGAAAAGATATGGGAAATTTTACCTCACCCTCTTCAGAATTTAAGCTTTCCTCCCACTCCTGTGTTTGATCTATAGTTGGCATCTCATGCATATATGAAATCGGATAAATCAAGTATCTCCTCGGTAAAGTAGTTATCCAATCTCCTTATTTTTATTCTCTTCGCTCGAAGAAAATTCACAAGGTCGTTTAAGTCCCATTTCCTATTTATCGGAAGTTCGTGATCCATTAAAAACTTCTTCCAATTAAACACCTTTTTACCCGCAGATAAAAGCTCAGAATGCTTCTGTCTTCCTGCGTTGTCCCAGTCATACCAATATTGCACATTCTCAACATCAAATGGGAATTTGTTTTCTATAGAGCAAAGTGCAACCGAATTTTTCCAGAGCCAGGAATCCATTGGTCCCTCGAAGATAGTTATGGTCCGATCAAAAGAAATCCTGCCTACATTAAAAACAAAGGATACAGGATCTATCTTTTTTGCCTCTTCTATCAAATTCTGGTCATTGGTCTTGAGGAGTTTTTCCCAAATACCACTGAGCTTGTACGTGTAATATTTAGATCCATACGTTGAATCCATATTTCTAAACTGCAAACCTAGAATCTCGTTATCCTTGGATAAATTGAAAAGATAAAGTTTGCCACTTTTGGGATCCCAAGCAAACTTATCATCAGCCTGTTGGTTTCTCCTCATTAGATATCTTTCCATCTTTGATCCCTTTACTTCCTGGAGGTTCATATCATGTACGAACTTATCCCTCGGAATAACAACAGACTTAAAATCCGTATCGAAGAAAAGGGAAATGTCGACATCTCCGTATATCGTCTGTCTCTTCTCTTTCCCCTTTTTAATGAGATCGATTATATCCCTCTTTTCATCACCCTCAAGCTTTGACGCAACATGAAAATCACGGAACATAGAATATGCGTCCTTATAGATCCCACATCCTCCATTATAGCACTTGTAAGTAAGGGTATCAATGTAAAAATTCCCCCTCTTCTTTCTAGGATTAGAACTATCCCCACAATAGGGACAAGAAATGTTCAGCCTATTACCGGCTTCATAGATTTTTTGCTTTCCAATATTACCAGCAAATTCTTTCCTTAAGATATCTTCTAAAAGCTCCCTAATTCTACCCAAATCCATATCAATCCTTTATTTACAGTTAAAAAAGAAAGGGGGCAGCAATGATTATTGCTTAGCCCCCATTCAAGGTAGATTTAGAGATCTGCGTATAGGTCGTCTAGAGACGAAGATGTTTCAGGTGCTGATGGCTGACTAATGCCTTTATCTTCCTTTGCAGGTTCAGAGCCTACTTTAGTTGATGAAGCCTCGTTGTAAAAGTCATTCGTTGAGCTAGATGACGATGGGGTCGAAGTCTGGTTTGCACCTCCTAAAACCTCATTAACTAGCCTTCCATCTGGAACTGTGTTTTTAATCACATTCATAACCCTTTGAGTAGTGTTATCGTCCCAATCTTTATATTCAAACTGGGTGAGGTTGTCAGGACCTGTTTTAAGGTACTCCATGATTGCATTCATGTCATCCTGATTTTTCTCCATCTTTTTGCCATTGATTTCGATAGGAGTTCTATCTCCAACAAATGAACAAAGATCGTAGTTGTTCCACTCACCAACTTTTCTTGTGTGAACTGAGAAAAGTTTACCTTCGAAAAGGTCGTAAGGGTTGCACGAATCTCCATACTCAGGCTTAAGCTGTGCTTCGAGCATATCATTTAGCTTGCGTCCAAATTTGAAGATCATAATTTTACCCTCAAGTTCAGGATTGTGCTTATCCTGTACAATTTGGATGAGAGAGTAATAGTCTTCCTTTCTAGAAAAACTTCTTGATAGCTCTTGATCTGCAGCTGAATGTGAATTTTTCAACTTCCAGAACATATCCTTAAGTACAGATTTTTTTCCTACTGTTGACGGACAGTCAACTGGGAATCCATCTCCCGTTGTTGGATCGTTTAGATAAACGTAGTACTTGTGGATTTTTGATTTCGTCGGATCGACGTGGTTGGGGAGAAAACGGATCAGCGATTTATAAACTCCATCCTTTCCGTTTTCCGGATATGGTTTGTAAAATTCTGTTCCCTCTGAATTCTCCTTCTTTGTTTTCGTTACGAATGCTTCCGCATCCAAATTGAAAATGTCTAAATTACTCATGATTCCTTTAATTATTTTTAAATCCTTTATTTAATCTCTAAGTGTCCCAAATGTTTCCCCTAGACTCTATATATCCAAAACTTTTTTCATCTATTTCATTATCTGACACCTCGGTCTCCCAAACATTCTTATCCCGGAGCATCACCTTAACAAAAGGCCTAGATAAAATAAATTCAGAACTTTCTATATGGTGCCTTAATAAAGTTTCTGGGTGAAAGTAGATCCCAGACAAAATATATTCATCCAAGTAATCAAACATTTTGCAATAATGCTCCATTGCATCCCTACCTCCCCAAGCCAAAATATCATTGACACCACCTTTCCAATCAAAACCAGGAGGGACACAGATCTTTTGGGGATTCTTGTCCAGTTCTAGAGCATTCAATATCTGGATGTCCATCCTTCCTTTTATGACATAATCATATCTTTCTCCTAAGATCTCCTCATAGTCTTTCATTAACATGAAAGATTGTTTTATCTTGTACCACATGAGAAAAACAGAAACTGGACTTATTTCTCCAGTCTGTGGGCCAAAGGATTCATAGGACCAAGATCTATCTATGATTTTTTGTATACCATCACTATCGAAATTGTCAGTCCTAATCTGGACAGGAGAATAAAGACGCATAAGAGCATCTATGTTTATACGATCTTCAAGATCTTTGGTATCCGCGTGCAGTGAGTTTTTAATTTCTTTCGAGGGGTTCCAGGTGGAAATAAAAACATCAACGTCAAATTTATCCAATATACTTTTCTTGATGTTCGGAAAAGTGTTATCTGCATCTCTTATTTGACCAGGAAGGAGTAATGCTACTTTCATCGATAGTTTGAGATGTAATCTGAGCAAACCCCACAGCAATTGTCTACTGGTTCGTCATACATTTCGGGCAAAACAGCAATGCTTTTGTTTATTGGCTGCATACCAGGAAAAGCCCAGATAAATGATCTGGAGGTTAAAGTAATCTTATCCGCTTCGTGCCAAAAAACGTTGAGTTCACCATACTCCTTAAGATAAACCATAGCTGCTATGTTTTTGCAGTGGATCCAAAGTTTTTCTGACCTTTCCAGCAGCCATTCAAGGGGAACTTTAGTTTCCGGTAAATCGTGACCCAAGTATATGGAGGTATCAGATATCCAGACGTCAATCTCAACATCATAGCCCATATCCAATGCTTCTTGTATGTAATCCAGTCTATTTTCCCTTGATGGGTTCGGTCCGTTTAGATTTCCTCTATGCGATATAAGCCTCATGCTAGAAAATTCTGTAATCCAAATCTTCAGAAAAACATTTGTTTCCCCACTTTTTTATTGCTATTGTATATTCTGGATGATCATAGTCTTGGTCTATGGACTGTCTCATTGCCAGTGCACCTGCCCTTGTGCCTTGTGGATGTCCGTGCATTGCTCCACCAACATTAGCCATCCAATCAAAACTGCTAATTGTTTCGTTAATGTACTGGACTAGACCCGGATGCATTCCGCAACTAAGAGCAGGTACAATGTTATAGTTCCAAAGAACCCTTAGGGTATCCCGAATCTCTTCCTCGTCCTGGTTCATATAACCACCAATCATTCCAGCATGAATAGAATCAACCCCAGACCATCCAGCAATCTTGCATAAAACAGGCCAATAAATATGGTTTGGAGATCTTCTATCCGTAAAAAATTTATCACCACTTTTTTGGAAGTGTATCCAAAGATTAGGATTTTGCTTTCTGATAGCACGATATACGCCTAATCCACTCCAAACATTAATGTGAATACCATTTCCGCCATTATCTGCTACAAATTTAGCTCTTTCCAAAGCATATGGGCTATCACCATTTATACAGAAACAATAGATCACATCAGGAGCATTTTCTTTTAACCAAGATGAAATTAAAGGCACTCTTTGTTCTAGCGGACAGTGAGAAGGGTTTGCTAGGAGCTCATCCTCTTTAATAAAGTTGACCCCACCATAAACCATCTCTTTAACAGCTTCTAGCAATACCTCAGGGGACATGCCTACTTTAGGCTTAACTATTCCACCTAGAAAAGGCTTGTCATCAACTCCGTTGAATCTTCTCCATCCATTAATCCCGTAAGCAGGTTTCAAAGAAAAAGAGTCTTCAACTTCTTGAGGCAGTACAATATCCAAAACATGACACTGCTTCACCTCTTCTATATCGACTTGTCCACCGGCTATATGGCAAAGGATCTGTGATATCCCATCCTCCTCCAAATTAAGGTTTGCCAAGGGGAAAGCAATTTCAACTTCACCATCTTTTTTTTGGCTAAGATCTTGTTCAGAAGCAAGAATGAAACAACTGTGATTTTCAAACATTTCATCAGTTTCCCATTCACTGCGATTCGTCGGGTTACCTATACTTTGACCGATAGCCAAATTCCAAGAGGCATCTCTCAAAGAAGTTTTAGCTTCCAAATAATACCTAACCACAAAATAGTCAGCAATATCGAATTCACTCCTATCCTTAAAAATGCTAATCATTCAATCACAAATTTATCACCCGGTACAGAAGGTGATTTTACAATAAAGACCTCGCAGTCATCCAAAAAAACAGGATCAGCAATTTCGTTTTTTCTCAAGATGAATATATCTCCAGCACTCAGCTCCCTGCCTTGTATTATCATTTTACCCGATCTAAGATAATTAATTTCGTCTGCCTCTTTGTGATAATGCTTTGGCCATTTTTCACCCTTAAAATGCTTTTTGTAGCAAATCTCAAATTGTTCTGTTTGGTATGCTGACGGGGAAAAATTACCAGCGTACCATCCATCTTTCATTTCTTCTATTCTAAAAACCTCCATTTACACTATCGTTAAAAATCTTTCCAGGTCCTCCGGGGTTCCTATTGGAAAGTGAAGATTATAGAAGAAAGGCAATATTTTTTTTCCATCTTTTATGAGATAATTGTAGGTGGGGGCAACATAAAATTCGTTGTTGTATCTGTCATTAGATTCTATCATCTGTTCTGCACTGGAGACAAAATATTCACCATGCTTCCAAAAATGCAATCCATTTGTAGCTATGTTGGAAATAACAATCTTCTCCTTTACATCACAAACCTCACCATTGGGATCAAGTTTTACGTAGCTGTTCTTCTTAGAGGAAGAAAGAAAACATCCTAACAATCCATCACATCCCGTTGAATTTGCAAAGTTCATTAAATGATCCAAATCGAAATCCAGGATAATTTGATCACAGTTTACAACAATGAGAGGGACCTCATTATTTACAGCTTCTTTGGCAATTAGAACTGTTGAAGCAGGTCCTTGAGTCAAGATTGGGGTTGAGAAAATTTCATAGGAAATCCCCACATCTTCTATATGGGACTTAAACTCCTTAGGGGAGATATACTCCTCATTTACAACAAATATAAAGTGTGCATCTCTATGGTTCAGGTTTTTGATAACTGACCTAATCATAGTTTCACCTTTTACATCTATAAAAGGCTTTACCTGCTTATACCCTACTTCAGTAAATCTCCTTCCAGCACCGCCAAGAGGAATGAGTATATTAATCTTCTTTGATTGAGTCATGCAAAAACAAACATATCCAAGTTGAATCAATAATATCGTCAAGTGGCTTATTTACGTTGCCAGAAGGAGTTATCCATTCATCCTTGTTTTCTTCTAAAATAGTAGTGAATGACTTCAGATTAGTTTCTGGAAATCTGTGCTCTATTAAAGAATTATAGAGTTCGTGTTTTTTTGCATTTCCCTTGTAAGCAAACTTTTTCACAGATGTGGGAGAATACACATAGAAATTATCACTTCCTGTGTGGTCCACTATTTTTTTCCTTAGAAGAGCAGTTGCCATGGAAATATCTATTAAAGCATTTCCGTTCGAAGCAAAGCTGAGTCCTTCCATAGCTACCACAATGTCATCTCCACCACAGAGGTTCTCAATCTCGGACCAAAACACATCGACAAGTTCTTGGAAATAATCTATTTTTATCCTTTCTCTCTCGGAGTAGTCGTCTGGCATTTTATCCTTTGACATAAACATTAGGACATAATCTTCGGATTTATCCTCAGATAAGACAGAGTAAGGTTTTTTAGAATTCTTTTTTAAGGAATCTTCTGTACGATCACTTCTGGTCAGAGATCCCCAAGTGAATTGATTATCTCTCAAAATGCAGAATGCTGGTGAATTAAGGGAAAAGTCTATCCCGACTAGTGTTTTCAAAACTTGTGTGTTTAAAGATACAAGTTATATATCAACACAAAAAAGCTCCCCATTACCAGGGAGCTGAAACTCTTATGAGTCGGTCCTTGGATACTATCCAAGGAGAAGTGGGTTACATAGTTGGTTTTACAACCTCACCTTTCTTTCCAGTGTAGTTGTAATCATTGATCAGCTTGTCATAACACTTTTTCATCTGATCATCAGTCAAGCAATCAACAATATCATTTAGAACCCTCTGGTCGTTACCAGATGCAGCGACTAAAAGATCCTTCATATGTTGCTTTAGGTCATCCTCTCCGTACATTGGCTGACCATATTTCATTTCGTTAATTTTGGTTAAATCTGAGAACTTCTTCATACCTTAGTATTTTTTGTATTCTATATATCTTACCTCTCCCTACCAATTTCAAGATCTAGACCCAAGTAGTTGCATTTGAATCCGACATTGAAGGTGTACACGGAAGGTGCATTTTGAGTGTAGTTTAAATTAAGCTCAGAGAAGGAAGTGAGAGTTACCTCTTTGAACATCACAGTTGTTAGAATATTACCTTCATTATCCAAAGTCCTAAGAGGAAGGTTTTGGATATAAGTCCCAGGATTTTTAAAATCCAAGTAATCCAACACGGTCTCTAACATTATAAAGTAATTAACAAATCCCTCCGCTATCCTAAAAGAAACCTGAAATTCCCTATTGAAAAGATCCTGCACCGGTGTAGCACTTTGATAATTCACTCTTTTTCCAAGCTGCCTTACCTGTTCAGATAAATCCATGTTCATCGAAGGAAAGGTAACACTCTGGATCGTACTGTTCATATACGAGGTTAGTGTATCATATGGGGTTGGCTGCTTCTTTAGATAGTCAATGTATTTTTGGTGAACCTTATCCGGGAAAAACCCCTTAGGAAAAACAAAATAAAAACTATTTGCTCTTGCGTTTAATATACCCATTTATGCAATTTTTTTAAACGGGACAGTATATCCTCTTTCCTTAAATTTCTTTAGTGCGGAGCTAAGATCATAATCCCTGAAGTGGTAAAGATCTTCCGATAAAGGAGTAACTGTCCCACTCATAGTATATACCCTTCCATCTCCTTTATCATCAATATCCTCAACATCAAAGTAAGTAATTATCTTCTCCTGTCCGATAGATTCCTGCACGGAAGACAAAAGGTCGCTTCTCCAAGCAACATCTATCAACAAATTATATTTTTTACCAATTTCAAAAGCACTTATCAGTCCACTTCTCAGGTTCTGTAAATCTGTGATCTCCCCGCATAAAGCGATATCAACATCCAGGGTATCATATTTTTTATCAGACTCACCAAAAATATTCTCACAAAAGGCACCGACTAAGAGTATATCATACTTTAGGTTAGGGTTTTCATTTAGGTAATCTCTAAGCCACAACCTAAATAAATCCCAGGTGGGCTTTTTGAAAGGTCTTGTGGAAAATTGTTTGCCTCTTCTATGAAGGAACATACTGAATCCTATTATGAATTATGAAGGACCTGTTGGGAATTGAGGACCCCTGTTTGGACTACCGCTGTCGCTTCCAGTCTGATTACTATTAGATCCCCCCTGAGATGCACTTCCACCGTTTGTTCTGCCTGAAGAGGTGTTTCCGTAATTTAGAAGTAGTGCTAAATCTTCTCTGCCAAATATACCAGCTACTGCTTGCTCAAAAACTTCTTTTGTGATTCCACCATAAAGCTTATATCCTGTTCCAGAAGGGTCTAAGAAATATGAGAGGATGTCGGGTGTGCTCCACCCAAGTTCTATTTTTCCTTGCACATCGGATGCAATAGCACTTCTAAGCTGGGAAGGACTTAAGTTAGTAGTTTGGTTATTTCCTCTGCCTGGATTTACTGTCGACGTGGTGTTAGCCTGTGAATTACCAGAGGTGGATCCAAACTTTTGCCAAGATGGCTTTCCAACAGCAGGCGTTCTTTGTGTTATGACAGTTGGAGCATCAAGCGCACCTCTTGAACTAGTTAGAGCCTCGTTTGTAATCACATTCGGTGTAGGAACACTTTCACCCTCGCTAATCCAATTTCCCCAATAAAGCACAGAGGAAGATTTAGAGGAAATTCTAGCTGTATCAATTTTTACCGATGTCTGTTGCTCAGATCTCCTCACACTTTCTGCTCTTAATTCCGTTATGGAATCATTTAAAGAAACAGACCTTGATGCAAGTTTAGATGCAACCTTATTTAGTCTAGAAACCTTGACATTGTTAGATTCAGTTTCAGATTCAACTATTGGCCGGTTAGAAATGTAGAATTTCTTGTTAGTGAATTGCAATATTTGAGTTGACAGCGCTTCATCAACCTTGAAAGCAAGCTCTCCCTTAGCAGGTTTAGCAATGTTATTATCAACTATAGAAGGAGCACTAACTTTCCTATTTTGGTTATTGATGAAAACCATGGAATACTCCCCGGAGGAAGAAAGATCTATGTTTCTTATAGTTCCATCGTTTGCCTTCTGGAAAAAGGTAAACTTATAATAGTTATCAAAAGGTGAAACTGTAATGTAAGCTTTGCCCACACCATATGAAACTGCAGCAGTTTCGGTAGTCTCATTAGAATTGTCTTCAGTTAAGGTCGTTCCATTAACAATTAAATTGGTAAGAGTTGTATTTACCAAGGTTCTGTCGATAAAGACATTAGAAAACTTTGTTATCTGCTTAGGTACATTTTTATTTGCGGGTACTGAAATGCTTACTCCCGCAGCAACTTTATTATAAATTTTTTGTTGTTGGGGTAAAACCTGTAGCTGCAATGGCTGAATGTTAGCACCATACCTACTGACATCCGTCGAGGTATAAGTTGCAATCCTAATCAATCTGGATTGATCTTTATTGTTTACCAAGGTCATAGTGTACCTTAAGGTAAAAGAAGAAGCTACCTGCGGATATCTAACAATGGGCCTTAAAAGATTTGGGACGTCATAAGCAGTTGTTTGGATGTTGCTAAAGTTTGATGTGTTTAGCAATGCACCACCAACCTGCTCCAGGGTTTCGATTGAGTGATTTAGATAATAACTGTTTCCAATCGAATTCTGGAAAAGTATAAAATCCTCCGGGAATCCGCCATTATCTGTTGCGAAATATTCGAAATAATCTCCCTGGTCCGAAGGAGCAATATATGCACCAATATTCTTAAATGGATCTGTAGACTCCAGCGATAGAGATGCCAAAATATCTACCCCATAAGTATCGTAACCATTAGTGGTAGTAGTGCTTAGAATCTCGTAAGCATTGATCCTAATAGGAGCAGCAGTCTGATATCCTCTACCACTCTTACTAGTTAGTCCAGCTAATGTATTTGGTTTATTTGGGGCGGTTGCTACAGCATACTTGTTGTTCATATCAACAAGGCTTGGAACTTTTACCTCATAATACTTGTCATAAATACTAGATCCAATGGTTACTGGATTTGGATTTAACGTATAGGTTTGAGAGGATCCCTTTGATAACTTTATCTGAGAAAAGGTAACAAATGAACTATCAACATCAGGGTATTGTACCTGCAACACCAGTCCATCAACATTATCTAGATTATATCCCGCTAAAATGTGATACCTTATGGAATCATAAATAACTTGGATATTGGAAGGAAATGTGATCTGTAGATTTGCAGTGTCAGTTAGATTCGAATTGAAGTCATTATAAGGAACTATCAAACTCGGATCCAGTGTAACAAAGGTGTTCTGGTTGGTACGGACAACGCTGTTATTCCTAGTATTTTGTGTAACCGATTGATCCTGATCCAAGTTCATTATTTGGATGTCATTAGAAGGTTGTCCGTTTTCATCCTCAAATACACCATTAACTAATTTGTTGAATCCGACAGCTGGAAATCCGGTGTTCACAAAATATGTTTCAGGATTTGGCTGGTCAGCATACATGTACTCCATAACCAAATATGGAGTTAGCTGAACAAATTTTGATGTTGTTGAAAATGCCATTTTATCTTTCTTTATTTACCAAACTGCAAGAATTTCGGGGAGTAATGAAGACCAACTCCAATGACAGGCCCAGCCTGATAACCGTTTGTTGTAATTACCATCCCATAACCTACATTTACTCCAATGCCAAAGGGCTTTCTAGCACCTCTCAAAGCTTTTCGTGTCCCCGGATCATCAACCATATCCAAGGCATTTATATCATTAAAAGAAATGCCAGGAAAAGTTGTTGAGGCTCTCACATAAAGTCTATCGGTTTTCGGATCCCTATATAAACCAGTAACAAGATCTATTCTCTGTTCAATCGATAAATTAACAGACCCCGGATTAATTAAGGTTCTTTCAACCCCGCCATAAACAGTGTCCCTGGTAGTGTAAGGTAGTCTACCACTTACCACCAAACGATTGTTACCAGGTAAGGTAGGATTGTACGTAAATTTTAGAGAACTTGTGCTATCACCGATTTCATTTTCTACCGGTACCATAATAGTTGTATCTCTATACACTACTTGGGTCTCTATGATTACTCCTGGCTTTTTGTTTTTAGCAAGCTCAAGTTGTTTTATCAATTCTTCCTGCTCTGCAGAAAGCTCATTATACTTAAGCTGAAAAGCAGACTTTTCTGCAAGTACGTTACCTAGCTTTGATGATACCTCCCGAACACTATCTTGCTCTGCAAGTAGGTTGTTCATATTTCTTTCAGCTTCTCTCTTGGCGTCCTGTGATATATTGCACTGTCTTAGGAGCAGAAAAGCTAATACCACTATGGCTATTATAGGTCCAATTTTGCTGTTGACTACAGACCAGATTTTACCCAAAATTGTTGTCATTTCATATAAGTTAGTTTAAATGGATCGAGCGTACCCTCACCATATTTCTCTTTTAGGTTACCAACAAACTTGGATTCCTGGTCTCTCAATTCCTCCAGTTCCCTGATTAAAGTACCAGCCTTTGTATTTAGTATATCCATTTCCGCTTGTACCGATTCAATCTCTCCTCTAACCGAAGAAAATCTATCCTTAAGCATATTGGCTTTTTCCTTTTCTTCCTTTGTTAATTCCATCTTAGCTATATTTATCCAACATTTTTATAAGTTAAAATCATAATCCTATAAAAGGTCCTCCCCCACCACCACCGCCAATCTCTTCAGCTATTGCAAAAGTGTATGTTATTTGTCCACATTTATAATTACCATCAGAAAATGCTTCATAGTGAAACTTCTCAGTGACACTCGACGGAAAAAAAGTAATTCTAATGTGCTGACATCCTGTTGGACCAGCAGCGTTATCATTTATATAAACTCTAATAGGAGATCCAAGACCGGATTCGGGAACCACCCTTATTCCACCAAAGGAATAGGTGGAACTGTTCATAAAGAAATCAAATGTTCTACTTTGTCCAGCGCTTACCAATCCAGTCGCCCAACTAAAATTAGTTCCCATAGAAAGCATCACTCTATTAGTCTTTCCATTAGCTACCGGGCTACCCGACGGTGGTGGGGTGATAACACAAACATCGTTTATTGGGTTGCCACAGAGTACATAAGAATCTGTTCCGTCAGATAAAAAGTTTTGGGAGGTTGTTGTAATGCCCTTTACTTTTTTAAGGCCAGTTGCTCCAACAGAACCAAACACAAATTTATTGTCCCTTCGAGATTTTATAAAAGATTGACCAGTTGTATTTAAAACCTGCATGAGCTCTGAAGAGCTATCAGAAGAAGAGCTGATACTTACACCAGATCCGGATCCAGATATGCTTACTAGTGGAACAGATGGAGTTACTGGAGCTGCAATATATCCAGTCCCACCCGGAGCTGATAGTGTTACAGAGAAGGAGGATGCAGATAAATTAACCAAAGAAGAGGTAAAACTTAAAACGGAAGGTGTAGAGAATGAAAAAGCCCCGCTAGTTCCGGTCGCGGCAGTGAAGTTGGCAAAACTCTGGGAAGAGCCAGCCACGCTTTCGCTGGGTGAGGTTAAGTTCATAGTACCTCCAGTAGCAGAGTATGTCGAAGAAAGACCACTTTGCATCCTCAGTTCATCCGGAAAAGTCCAGCTATGGTTGTAAGAGCTACCAGTCTCACCCCATTTCATTTCCACAATATTTCCACTAGACTGTGGCAAAAATGTCTTTGCAAATCCAAAAATTGGAAAATCAGCAGTTTGAGAGGCATCTGTTGAAACCACAACTTTAGAAAAGTTAGGATTCATGGATGCTGTTGCACCAATTGAGTCTGATAGCACAAAAGTTTTATCCCCTTGGTTAGCATTAATATAAATGGCATTACTTGAAGTGGAATTACCAGGGCCAGAAATACCAGTTATTGTCGAAAATACACCAGAGGATAAAAGCGTTTGCCCGCTATAAACCCAAGACCCCGAGGAGTAAACATAAACTTGTTGGCCACCAGTTATCCCTATATTAATCCAGATATCGCCGTCCTGTGAAACAGAATCCAGGGGCTCGGTAGAAGAGAAAAACCATTCGGCAGCTCTTTCTCCAGTAGCTCCTGGTATGCCGTCCCTACCAGCTTGTCCTCTAATCCCTGTAGGCCCCACATTACCAACAGGACCCTTCTCGCCAACTCCATTAAAAAATACCTGATAGAAATTGTGATTTATCTTATTGATGATGGTATCTTTATCATCTCCTGGTAATATGTATTTTGTATTAAAGTCTGCCATCTCCTATATTAGACTATTAATGTACCACATTCACCAGCACATGTTGAATAGTAACATTTATATGTTGAACCGACCTTCATGTGTGTAACCTCCACCCGGCTAGCCGGTGTCAAAAATTCAGTAAATAAAGATGGAGGGCCTCCAGTAAAAAATGCTATACCGTCGATGGGCTTTCCACTGGCAGCGTAGTAATTTAGGGTAATAGATTCATTATTAGAAAGATATTCTCTCCAACTTGTAGGGTTTGAGCCGCTAGCATTATTTACATTAATTACTCTCTCGTTTGAAGTGGTCCAGTCTGCATAAATATTGTTTCCAGGTCCAAATGCATACACTGTGAAACCTGATTGAGTCCCAGATATTGGACCATGTATCCAGAGATCACAAGCTTTTGTTCCACCTAATGAGGATGTTAAAGTTCGAGTGTCCGAAGCTGTACTGCTAGTATTTGTATTAGTCGCATTAACTTGTCTTTGGAATGTTACTTTACCATCATTTCTAACACTAAACCTTTCAGTTCCACCGCTTAACAGTCTTAGTAAATAAAAGGAAGACGAAGTTGAAGATGATTGAACTTTTAAAGTATCCCCGCTACCATTACTCAATAAGCTAAGCAAGGGAGACTGACTTGTCACCCCACTTATTGTCATGGGAACATTAAGGGCCAAAAGTGAACTGGTTAAGTTAAATTTCTGGGAAGCAAAAGTCATTAAAGATAATCCAGACGAAAATGACATTGCACCAGTTGAGGTAAAAGTCATTTTATCACCAGATGTAATATTCAATCCGCCATTACCTGAAATATTTAAAGTCGATGAAGTGGATTGCAGAAGCATGCTTCCTCCGGATATTACAGAAAAATCATCCTGTGGTACAGAAAAAAGCAAATTGTAATTACTTCCAGCAGGATCTAGCCACCTAAATTGAGGGTGTCTGTTATAGTCAGCTGGGGTTCCGATTCCACCAACATTGGTTTTCGAAAATTCCATGATGGGGTAATCATTGCTTCCATTCGATGAAATCAGAAACTTAGCATAAGTGGGATTTACAGTAGAAGTTGCAGCTGCAGAATCACTAATCACTAGTGTATTAAGCTCTGGGAAGGGACTACTGATAACGATAGCATCCTTACCCCCAGTAGGTCCAGAGATGCCAGCTACGATCTCAAAAACCTCAGATGCTTTTAAATTTTGACCGGTATCAACCCAGCCCAAATCTGTATATTCATAGATGGAGTTATTAAGAAGAGTTTGAACCCAATAATCGCCGATTCTAATAGGATTGCTCGGACCTCCAAGAGGTTCAGAGCCCTGTACAAACCATTTAGTTCCTCTCAAGCCTTCTTGACCGGGATTTCCTTTAGGACCCGCTGGTCCAATCGGGCCTTGCTCTCCTTGCTCACCCTGTTGTCCTTGTGGACCTCCACCAGCTGCTACAATTGAGTCGAAGTTTGAGTTTACCTTTTCTCTGATAGACTCCTGGGTATCTCCAGCGTTTAAAGCTTTTATGTTCAGACTCGGCATTTTCTTCTTTTATCTT
>Ga0180432_10000538_pt1 | contig 62917 bp, 72 predicted proteins | sample SS_ome_10_FD_132414 | JGI IMG/M metagenome (GOLD analysis project Ga0180432, IMG submission 132414) | Hypersaline lake sediment archaeal communities from the Salton Sea, California, USA - SS_1_MS_2 metaG | ecosystem: Environmental > Aquatic > Non-marine Saline and Alkaline > Hypersaline >... | reverse complement strand
GCTGGAGGGTTGACCCAATGGTGGCCGTGGAGCTGACGGCTGCTGTGCCTGTCACGGCCAGGTTTCCGGAGGCGAGAGTGCCGCTGGTGCTGAGGTTCTCGTCGACGAAGTCTATGGCGCCAGTGCTGTCCGTGATAGAGCCACTGGCCAGCTGCAGAGTACTGTCAACTGTGCCAGGGAAACTGATGGTGTCGCCAATTTTGATCAGGTTGGTACCAGCGGAGGTCTGGTGGTGACTGAAGATTGTCCAAGAAAGATGGTTTGTGCCCACGACGTCGGAGCCCGCGTCTGCGGTGCAGACGAACCCACGATCTGAATTCACGATGCCCTCTTCCGAGAAGACGTAAACGCCTGCTGCCGAAGCGCCAACGGCGAGATCGACGCTGCGAGATGGAGCGCCCGCGGTGACGGTGTAGATCCCGTTTTCGCTTGCGGTGGTCTGCTCTTTGAGCAGGATTCGGTCGCCCAGGGCGAGCACCACTCCGTCCACAGTTTGGCCTGCAGCGAAGGCAGTCGCGAGCACACCGTTCGCCGTCGTCACGACCCGCACGGAGTCTTTCAAGTCCAGGCCTTCTTTTACAGAGTCGACGTACGCTTTGTTCGCAGCGTCCGAGTCCGCAGTGGGGGCTTTGATCCCCGTTATGGTGACATCACCGCCATGAGAGGAAAGCGTGAGTTTGCTCAGTTCTGCGAGAAATGAGGCGAGCACATTGCTCGAGGCATCTCGGAACGTCAAGTTATCCACGGCGAGTTCGCATGTAGCCATGTTTGCATTCCCGCCTGGTTTGTCTAGCACTATAGGTTAGGTTGCCGTCTGCCATAGGTTAGGTTGCCGTCTGCCGTAGGTTAGGTTGCCGTCTGCCGCTCTTCCCACAAGAAGGTCGACTGCCAGCGAGTAAAGGGTGCCCACCTTCCTCGTCGTCGCGAGTCTTCAGGTGGGCCGCGCGATTGAAAGTGAACGATTTTGGCGTAGGAAGCATTGGCAATTGCACCGTTCGATGTCGCGCGACAGAAAGTATCGCAAGCAGCGTGCGCGTCTCTTTGTGGCAGTGGCAGGGAGAAGGAAGAGAGAAGCGTGGCGGCAGGGAGAAGAAGAAGTGGCACATCAGGTCGTCCCGCCGCGAACGACGACTTTGTCGCAGTAAAGGACGGTGTTCTCTGCGGCGTTGCATATTATGCGGCCGACCGTGACGTCCGCTCCCGTGAGGAGCGTGAGTGCAGCGAGAGTGCTGTCGAGTACCGCCTCCCCATCGTGCGACACCTTTCGATCTTCATCCTGCGCGGCTTTGATTCGGCCCAACACCGTTCGATCTTCATCCTGCGCGGCTTTGATTCGGCCCAACACCTTTCGATCTTCATCCTGCGCGACTTTGATTTCGCTCAACACGGCGGCCATACTGTCGAGAGCCGCATGCCTTCCTTGCGAGGAGCTTATCAGCTCCTCTTGTCCGCGCGTGACCTTCGTCAGCGCGGCGCTAATGCTCTGCAGCGCTGTTTGCCCTTCTTGGGGGAGCTGTCCCTGGGCCGCCTTGATCTCCGCCAGCGCTGCCAGAGCGGCATGAATCGATTCGCAGAGGTCCGTTGCGACTTGACTTAGGGCTTGCAGTTCCCGTCGCGCCTCCTTGCAGTAGGCCTTCGCATCCTTGGAATCAGCATGGCGCGCCCTGCTCCCTGGACGATGCGCGGCGAGTGCGACCTCTTCGCAAAAGAGGGAATCAAGCGGAGCCCAGTCACTCGACGGGTTTTGCTCCCCGCAGCCGTCTGCGCCGCCGCCAAGGTGCCGGGGCCAACAAGAGGCGTCACCGCAGCGGCTCGGCCGGCAGCGGCGGATCTGCCGTGGGCGTGCGTAATCGCAGGCGGGCGTTCGGCGCAACCACATTTACTAATGGGAGACAAAGCTGCGGAAAAGAGTTGCATGGTTTGCACGTTTGGGACGTCAGCCCCAGAGAGAGACGCGTCGTGCTGCGGGTCCCTGCCCACGGGCACTCCCGCGGGATGGCGAAAGAAGTGCAGCTGGGGCTTTCCGAGAGCTTGAAGCTGCGGCGAGAAACGAAGGGCTGCCGCAGTGGGGAGGCGAAGTGGTTGGGCCAAGCGCAGCGGGCGGCGCGGCGGACGGGATAGGCAGGGCCGCCGCACTTGGGGCTCGCCCTACGCCAGGGGGTGGTGTGCTGGGGGCGCTCGCCGTGGGCGCGCGCTCTCCCATTACGAGGCCACAGACTCCGCCCTCGGCATCGGTACAGAGGCAGACGGCGCCGGGTTCGAAAGCCAGGATGGCGCACGAGGTGCTCTGCGCCCTGCAAAAGACCGCACAAGAATCCCGACCAGCAACCTCCTCCTTCATCGCGACTGCCGTTTCCAGCTAGCGCGAATGTGCGCGCGCGGATGGGAGGGCGTGCTCTCTCGAGCTTGCACGAGTCCCGCTTTCCGCAGGAGGCCTGAGGCTCTTTTGCCAGCCGGCCAGCTGCATCATTCGCGGGGTGCCAGCTCGAGAGCGCACGCCAGCCGCGGGCGCCACTACGGGCATCAGCAGTCCGCCATCGCCACACTGCCGTCTGCGCGCCTTGGAACCAAGCCAAGCAGGAGGCTCTCGAGGTCGGTGGGATGTACGGTGACGAGGCCCTGCAGTTCCGTGAGCGTCAGCCCCTTGTCCATGGCTAGTGCGAGGCCCTGCACTGCGTCGGCAGCGTGTGGCATGATCAGGTGACAGCCGCGGACGCGCATGGAGTCTGACGCGTCGCACACAAGCTTTGCATAGCAGGTCCGCCGCGCCGAGAGCGGGAGCTCGAGCGAGGAGCCCTCGCTCTCCAGAACGGCCACGTGCGCGGCGCCTAGAGCGGCTTCGGCGTCGGCTTCGCTGAGACCGACAGTGGCGAACTCGAGCGCCGCATATACCGCTGCGGGAATGTTGGCGACGAAGGGTTGGGCCTGGACAGCCCCAAAAAATTCGTCCGCCCAGGTCTGCGCAGAGAGGCGCGCCGCAGGCTGCAACTCAGGGAGGGTGCCAGCGACGTCTCCGACCGCATAGACATTCCCTGCGGCCCCCGCCTGCGCATATCCGACAACGCGCCAGCTGCCGTCCGTCACGATCCTTCCCGCTTTCAGAGCAGCGCCCCGTGCAAGCAGGTCCGCGATGAGGGGCGCCGTTGGCGACGCGGCGCGGCCAATGGCAAGCACGACCGTGCGGTAGGTGCCCTCGTCACCTGCGCTCCCGCGCACGGTTACCGTCCCGTCGAGGTTATCGCACCACTGCGTGGGGCACTCTCCACTGACCACGCGCACTTTGTATCTTGCGCTCAAGTCAGCGACGAGACGCTCGGCAGCGCAGGCATCGAATCCGCGCAGCGGCGTCGAGCGCATCATCACCGTAACTGGGAAGCCGAGGCCAGAGACGATAGTAGCGAGCTCCAGGGCCACGTAGGAGCCTCCGACGATAAGCGTTGCGCCGGGAGGCGCGAGGTCAGTGAAGAAGTCGTCGGACGTCTGCAGCCTCCAGGTACGGGGGGAAGTGCCTTCCGAAGCCGTGAGGTAGGGCTCGGCTACAGGACGCGTCCCAGAGGCCACCAGGAGCTTGCGAAAGGTGAGAGTCTCGGAGCCGCCGTCCTCCTTCTTGCACAGCAGCGTGTCCGGCGCGCTGCCGAGAGTAGCTGTGCCGTGCGCGAGGCGCACGCCCGCGCACCGCAGGCGGCCGTATGCGTCCTCTTGTATCTGGCGGACGTGCCCATGCACTTCTGCGAGCGCGAGTTTCCAGGCTGTCTCCGGTGGCTCCGCGGGGGCCGCGCCAACAAGGGGTGAGGCCTCTCGCGCGGCGACGCGGCCGACCGCCAGCTGCCGGAGGAGCTTCTTTGGGACGCATCCCACCGCCGCGCACGTTCCAAGATAGGGAGACCAGGTGGCGCTGCCGCAGGGCGAAGGCGCGACGGTGTCGACAAGTCCGACGCGCGCACCCGCCGCCGCGGCGCGAAGGGCGGCTGTCTGTCCTGCCGTCCCGCCCCCAACAACGACCAGATCAAAACACGCCATGGGCGCGGCAGGTGGACCCGCGCGCGCCGAGGAATCTTCCACAAAGCCAGCGGCACCGCGAGCGAAGGGGGAGAGGTTTATCTTAACGAGGCTCCAGTGCTGGCGTCCAAGAACGCATGGAACGGGCTGCGAAGAGGCCGCGGCTGACGATGCGCGCAAGAGCCCGCCGCCGGGCAGGCGATATGCTGCAGGAGGGTCTCCAGTCGCCTGAGCGAGTGGCGCTGTTAGCCTCGAGCCTTTGGCTTAGTGTCCGGGAGCAGGCGCGCCTAAGCCCCGTGGCTCGAGGATGGCGGTCCTTCTCCTGCCCAGCGTCCTTCTACCGCGCGGATGTGCGGCTGTTGGGGCTCTGCCCGTTCGTTCTTCATGGTCCCCACTTCGCGGAGTTTGGTCTCGCCAGCGGCGCGATCCGCCAGTGGCACCGCGACCTCGCGTGGTACTTCCCATGATGGGGGCACGTTCGCCGAGCGGTCCCGACAGACGCGGGGAGGACAAAGCCCGTCACCATGGGCGCACTCTCATCTTCGCCGCGTAGCCCTCAGACCGCCGACATCGGCAACCTCGAGCGGGAGGTCCGTCGGCTCCGCCGTCTCTGTCGGGGGCTGGCGCAGGACAAGGTCTGTCTGGGCCGCATGGCTAATGCGGGGCCAGGGTGCCCGCGGTGCGCGGCGATGGAGGAGAAGGTGCGGATGCTCCTTTGGCAGAGAGACGACGAGGGCGACGTCCCCGCAAGCGAGCTCGCCGACGCACGCCCTCCTGTAGGGGGGCGGGCTGAGAAGCCCCACGCGTGCGTTAAAAGAGAGGAGCAAGTGGTCTACACAGAAATCAAACAGAGCATCTCCTGATGCCCACCTCCGCGCAGAACGCTACGCCCGCTGCAAAGTCCACGCCACCAAAGGCCGACGCAATGATGGCCGCAGCTCCAAACACCGCGAGTGCTTGCCCGACACCAGGCACCACCGTGATCCCAGCAGCCTGCCCACCGCCGAGTGGATACCCAACAGGCCCAGCATGTGGAAAAGCGGACAAGATGGACACCACTGGAGGCACGGGCAGCGCAGCGGTGGCGAGCAAGGGAGGGGCGAAGCGGAGTCGGGTCTCCAAGACGACGACGGCCCCGGCCGAGGCTCCAACGGACTGCCCTGGCTTCGCGGAGCCGTGTGAGGGGAAGGGACCAGAGAGCGGGACCTGGCTCATTGTAGCCAAAGCCGTGCGGATGCACTTGAAAAACCACGAAGTGTCTATGCACTGTGGCTCGGACGCCCTCCCGGCCCTTAACGCGAAGCTGGCGGATCTCATCAAGGACGCTATTGGGCGCGCACAAACGAACGGGCGCAAAACGCTCAAAGCCTGCGACTTCTGAGCGCCGCGCTCGAGGACAGCCGCGGCGGCACAGACCAGGGGTCTGTGCAGAGCCCGCGCCCCAGAGTGAGCCTGGTCGCACGCGACCGCTTCTTTTTTTTTGCCACTAGCAAGTCACGGGGGTGCTCGGGGAAAGTCCGTCCGCTCCGTGCGGCGGGCTGCTTGGGCGTGTCATGGAGAAGTGACGCTGCGGCCAGCATTGATGCTCTGGGTGTTCTCCTCCTCGTGGCAGTAGTCGTGATCGTCGTAGTCGTCATTATTGAGGACATCAACGCGCGGATGCCTGCCTGCCCCAGATGGCGGCGCTCCGACCACCACCGCTCGTCATGCGCTGCCTCGGCCAATGCTAGGGAAGCAGGCCTACGGACTGCTACTCTTGCCTCGCAGACGCCAAAGTGCGGAGGAACGTGGGCTGGGCCTCCTTCCCTCCGGAAAATTCCTGGCCGAAAGCGGGGTCAAGGACGCCGCACTGGTGCGCGAGGCCTACGAGCCGAGAGACGTTGGCTGGGGGGCTGGGAAGTGCAAGATTGGGATCGAAAGCTTGTCCGCCGGCCCGGCCCCGTGCAGGAAGGGCGTGTACGTTTGGGACAACATTGACTGCTGTCCCGACCTGGCCGGCCCAAGCGCGAGCTCCGAGCAGCCTTGGCGCGACGCTCGAAGAATGTCTTGTCAGAAGTAAGACGTGGAAGCCCGCCGCGATCCTAGACGGCTGCGGGCCACGCTCGCGCTCCTGAGCGGAGGCAGCTCGTCCCTAGCTCGCAGCCGGGGGGAGGGCGTTTTGGAGCGGGGAGGAGCTCGCCGGTGTGCTGCGTCGTAGTGCAGACCCTGTCGTAGAAGGAGGATGGGACTGACACATTCCCGAATGGTCTCCGGCCGGTACACCGTGAGGTAGACGTGGCGAGAACCGTGGTCGGAAACATTGAGTACAGCGATGGTGCGCTGTGCGACTTCTGCTGCTACCTTCAGCTCCAGCTCGCCGCCAAAGACGCTGCCTGAGCACAGGCCCCGGAGGTATGCCGCAGAGTCCTCGACGTCGCCAGTCCCCTCCTCGCCGGGGGCCCAGAAAGGCAGGAACTCCGCCCGCAGCCCTCCAGTCTCTGCATCTTGCAGCCTTCTGCAGACGCAGCGCCGCACGGCGCGTGCGGCGCCCGCTATCTCTCCTGCCCTGTCCATCCTCTCCACCTCTTCCAGACTCGCCCCGTCGCAAAAGGCAGCACCTGCGGCAAGGGCATACCACAGGCACTTGCCGTCGCCTCTGACGCGCCAGACCGACAGACCCTGAAGGCTCTGCAGCGACACGCGATGTACTGAACCTGGGTCGCAGGCCGCGGCAATGCAGTGCTCCCTGAGGCTTGGCTCAGGCGGCTGCATCTAATTCTTTCCATTCCGTGAGGATCGGCGGTGCCGTGTCCTCGCCGCAGACGCGCGCAAGAGGAAATCGAGACGAGCGAAGGGGGCGCATGGCAAAAGTCCTCCGAGTGCGCACTCCAAGCTCGGAGATGGTGACCCACCGGGTGCAGCCTCTTTTGCCCGCGACAGCCACCTGCTGCACTAAGAACTTGCGCCCCCATCTGCTGCGCCCCACACGCCGGAGCACCCAGTGTTCACGAAGTTGCCTGTGTCCGCTCTCCTCTTGGCTCTGCCCCGCAAATCCTGCGGGCACTCCATGCGAGGAGTTGGTTTCTACAACCACAGTCCCGCGTGCTTAGCGCTGCCACCGCGGGGGGATGCAGACCGCTTTGCCAGTCGCAGGACACATGGGCCTCGAGGCGCTAGCAGCAGAGGCTGTGCGGTGCCATGTCTGCTTCGAGTTCGCTGGGCGACCTCTCGTACATTGTCCCGCGGGCCACGTCGTGTGTGCCCCGTGCCTAGAGGATTCTGATGAAGAAGAGAGCGAGAGCCGGAGGCCCGCGCTGCAAGGAGGCATTCCGCGGAAGGCTTGCCCTACGTGCTCGAACTCTCAGTGGGTTCGTTCCTTCGTCGGAGAGGCTCTGGCGACAGCCCAGGGTCTAAGTCACCCCTGTCGCCACCGACTGCGCGGCTGTCGCGCAACCCACGGCTACTGCGAGGCCTCCAGTCGGGAGAGTCATCTTTGCCCCTGGGCTACGGCCCTGGCGATACGTCGGGCGTTAGTGCAACTCGCACCCGAAGCACCCTTCCTCCTTGCCAGGCCTGGCGCCGCCTACATGTACTTTGATGGCAGAGGACAATTGTCCCCGTCCTGGGACGGCGGGGGACGCACCCTGCCTCCTTTTGCCACCTTAGACGTCTTTCTACTTCCTGGCTCGATGCGGGATGCGGAGAGGGCGCAGGAGACGAAGCATAGGCTGCGCCAGCTAAGTCTCCCCGCTCTGAAGAACCAGAAAATTCTCTGCAGAATCCTGGAGTGGGAGGGAGCAGCGGAAGCGGTCTTCGGCTGCTACGCGCTCACGGCGCACCGTGCCGCGCTCATATGCCGGGATAGCGGCTGCGAGTGGCTCCTCTCGGACGCGTTCATCAACTTTGCGTCGTGGAGTCTGCTGAGCGTCCAGCCCGTGCGATGGCCCTCGGGGCGCAGCACTGAGGCGGTGGTCCTCAAGTCCGTCATTGGGCGCCTCTCGTTCGCTGTCGAAACAGCCTGCGAACTGGAGACCAGCGCCGCCTTTTGGGAAGCGTGCAGACATGCGCTGCCAACCCTCCCGCTCTGTGACGAAGCATTGAATCTGTGGAGACGGCTGAGCGCGCGGGACCAGGCGCTGGTGACCGTCGTCGCGCCGGAGACCGCCCCCCCCCCCTGCTCCAGTTGGACGTCCTGGCCACGTTCCGCGCCGTAGAGGAAGGCGGATCTGTTCTACTAGCTCCTGTGGAGAGCTGGTCCGACACCATTCACCGTCAGCTCTACTTTGCCCGCAGCGCGGAGGAATCGTCTACGCGCTCGTCCTGAACGCAGCCCTCCCGCATTTGAGAGACCGAAATCTCGTTTCTCGTCGGCGCGGCCCTCCACCAGTTAGCGACCGCACAAGAAGAGACACGAACCGCGCTCTTGATCAGGAAGAACGTCACGCAGCACTTGGGCAGTGCGCAACGGCGGCCCTTTCGAGCAGATCCTTCTAGCGCATGGCCACCCGGCCCGCTTGTGCGCTTGTCGCGGAGATAGACCCGCGCGGATGTTCCTGCATGCCGTTGTTGCACCAGAAGGTGCGTTGATGCAAGTATAAGGGGCGCAAAAGTGCAGACGCAGCTCCCGAGGCCAGCGCACCCGCGTAACTCACCAGGACCTCACAGGCGGTGGTGGACGGGTTCCCATGGAGGCTCCATGCTGGTGGCGGAGTCGCTGCCCGCGCTCCCCACGTCGTCGTCTGCTCCAAGCGCCGCCACCGGCGCCGGGGAGGGTGCAGGCGTAGACGGGTCGAGCAGCACCTTTTCGACACCCTCGTAGAGGCCGTCCGCCAGAGCGCCCACCACGTGGTCCGTAGAAATGTGTGCCCCCGCGTCGGGGTTATGTGCGCGGAACTGCCACCGCAAACGCCGGTCCAAGAGCTCCCCGCCGTCCTCTGCGTCCTCTTCCGCCACGAGTCTCTTGGCAGCCGCGACAAAGGCAGCGCGCTTCACCCCGCCTCGGTGGCGGACGGCGAACGCTGCAGACTCTCGAACCTCCGCGACAGGACAGCGAGACACGGCGCCCCCTGAGGGCGGTCGGAATAGAGTGGACGGAAGAGGGCACGCTACGATTTCTACGGCGAGGGAGCGCCAGAGCTCCTCGACATCGCCGCTCAGATCCACGACGGCAAAGGTCTCGCCTCCTTCGTGGCCTTGCGGTCCGCCAGCGAGAGGTGCAGGCGCTGCCTCGTCCCTCTGGGGTTGCGCAAGCGCGCGCATGCGCTCTAGCCCTATTTCGCGCGGCGGCGAGCTCGCGGGGCTGCTGTGCGGACGGAACATGTCCGCCACCGCGGCGAGCGTGCTCGCAAGGGGCTCCAGGCGCGCTTCCCGGACGAGCTTGGATGTTTCCTCCTGCCGCGAGGCGACGCCGGCCAGTGGGTCGGCGCCGGCTCCTACGAACACAAAGGACGGTCCCCATGTCTGGCGGTGCTCCGCGGCGCGTTTGGCCGCTGCGCTCACGCTCTCAGGGCTGCCGATCAATTGCGACCGACTCACGATGCGATGCCAGAAGAGGTGGTAGAGTGCCAGAGCGCGCCGCACAGCGGGCTCGCACGCACTTGGAGGGCCAAAGAAGAGCCAAGCGCGCGCGGGACGTCCGCGCAGGACGTCGTAGAGCGATCGGAGGAGAGGTTCGGCGTTGAGAGCGTCTACTGGATGAAGGGACGCGCGCGAAACTGCCATGGATTTCTTTCCCAAGTCGACACCAAGCAGCTGCCCCCTGTGCCACTGGCGCGTGGCGAAGCTCTCGAGACGGTCGTGAGGGAGAACAAGCAGGGGAACCGTGGTAACGAGCGCGGGCTCCCCCCGTGGCCTCAGGGACGGCCGAAGAATGAGGTCCAGCTTTGGGAGGGGCTCATGCGCGCTGCCCGTCATGCGTGCTGGCTTTTCTCTCCCAGAGACAAAGAGCCCGATGACGCCAGAACTCGTGGCAAGAGCGCTCTTTCCGGCCTATGGCGCGTGGAAAAGTGGGGGCGAACTCTGGAAGACGCACGTGCTATCTGCGCAGGAGCGCCAGAGGGCGCAGACCTACGGCCAGGCGGCACCAGGGCAGGAGGCCCTCGCACAAGACCAGCTCTTCAACCAGGGCGCCGCCTCCGGGGGCGCGCTTCTCCTATTCCTCTTCCTGACGGTCTTTGTCGTCATCATTCCCGCAGTGCAAGCATTCACGTGCTTTGGACCGACCAACTTGGCACTCCCGGGTTGGGCGTGGGGCTTCCTGATTCTGCTCTTCTGGCCCATGGGCATCGTTTGGCTGGCTTTCCAGGGCAGGTGCCAAGCCGATGCCACAGGACTCGCCGTGCCCGTGCTGGAGGCGTTCCTGCCTACTTCCTCGCTGTCCACGACGGGGTCGTGCACTGCGCCAGCTTGAGCAGAGCCCGCGAGGCAATAGCTCCGCCTTCTCCCACGAGTCTACTTAAACGGGTCGATGGCCACGGCTTGCGGACCACGATTTTGTCCCTGTGGGCCCAAGCAGTGCAGCAACCGGGAGGAGTGTATGAGAAAGTGTCTGGCGGAGTCGAGCTGCACCGGCCAGCAATCTTCAGGGTGCTTGCTTCCCTTCTGCTCCCGCACGACCGCACAGGACTTGGCAGCCGCACGAGGCGATGGGGGCGTGGGAGAGCAGCGGGGGAGCACCAGTGACACCAAGGGATATGGAGGGCGAGGAAGTTTGGGAGAGCAATGGGAGGGTAACGGCGCCACCAATGGAAGTGGAGGATGAGGGGCGCGCGAGGATCCAACCGATCGTCCACGTGGCCTGCTCCTTTGCGAGCGACGATGAGCGCGAACCCAGCGCTCCCCCAAGGTGGGCGTCTCGCATCCTGCCCGCCCCCCGCCCCCTGGAGCGCGGGGGACCGCCCGTCGATGCCTGCTGCGACCGCGGAGTATCGCCCGTGCCGCCCCGCTCGAATGTGGGGCCCTATCTCGTGGAGAGCGAGAGCTTCTCCTCCGAGGACGACGAGGACAGGCGCCACCCGGAGTCGATTCGCGCCATAATGAAGCGCATCCACAGGGAGGTCCTGAGTGCTGGTGAGGACGAACAAGTGGACGAGGCGCTCACGAAGCGCTTCCGAGCCCTGCGCGTGGAGCCAGCTCCAGCGGCCGCTGCGCCCTCGCCGCTAGACGAAGACGACGCGGTGGCCGCCTGCGTGCTGGGCGTCAGTGCGCTCTCGCTGAGAGGTGCGAGCGCGCAAGGCTTCCCCTGCCCAAAGTGCGGACACGTGTTTGCCCAAAAGAAGACGAGGGAAATGCACAAGAAGGTCTGCAAGGCGTAATCGATCATGAGGGAAAGAGTCCCAGACGTAGAGATGGGGGAGAAGACGGCGGAGCGGTGGGCGCGCGTAGTCGGGAGCGAGGGGCTACTTGCAGCCTGGGTGAGCGCTAGCTTGCTGCTCATGGGGAACGCTCTCATCTTCTTCCACATGGCAAAGGTGCACTCCCTGGAGATCGCTCCCGCGCTTGCTGCGGGCCTTGCGCTCGCGCTCATTGCAGGTAGCGCGCTGCTAGTCGTAGGGAGCACCTTTTCCTATGCAAGCAGATCTGCCCGGTCCATCGAAGCCCTGCCCCCCGCAGCGCAGAACTCTGAGCGCAGAACCGCCGGCTTTGTGTTCGTCTTTTCGACAGTCATGTGCGTAGTTATCTGCGCCATTGGGCTCGTCATGATGCGCGGCAGCTTGAGCCCACTCCTCAAGTGGGCGACTGGCCAAAGGAGTGGCACGAAGAACCTTGTACGCCTAGATCTGGAGTCGCGTGCGTCCGCTGCTCGCGGGCGCGGGCCTGCTCCTCCTGAAGCTCCCGTTGTGGCTGCTCCAGACCTGTCCGTCTCAGGGTCGTAGGACTGCGGACGCTCGCCGGAAAGCTTTGGGAAAACGGGACGGGGGCGGCGTGCTCGCTCCTCCCGTGCTGCGGAGACCAAGAGCATGGAGGAGCAGCCCCCTCGGAGGGCCCACGACAGAGCCAGATGCAGCCGCTGGATGTGCTCGCGAGAGCACTGAGTTCTCAGCTGGAGAGCGTTGACGACTCTGAATCTCCTCGCTCATCCGTGGAGGATCCCAGTCCCGTCGCGTCGCACGCGTGGTAGTGCTGTTGGAGACGGGAGCGCGGCGAAGAAGAGGCGGTGGCCACGCCACAAGTGACCTGCTTCGAAGGAGGGCTGCAGATTCCAGAGCATGCCTGGCCGGATTTTCCGGCGGAACCCGCTGCGCTGGCGACCAGCACGAGGAAGCAAGCACGTTGACAAGAAGAGATCACCACGCTCACTTCGCGCCAGTGGGCCGCGAGCCACAACACGTCGCACAAGCATTGTCCCACGGCCGTCGCAACGGAGCAAACCCTGTCCATTGCCGTTTGCATCAATGAAGATCTTCGCACTGCTTGCTTCTGACCGTGTTGGATTTTTCTCCGATCCTGCCATGGCGTTTCTCCCGCCGCTTTGTCTTCTTCTCGTGTCCGCGGCGTCCACCGAGGACACAGAGCGTGAGTGCGCGCACGGCACTTTCTCGTGCCAACCGACAGGCCTTTTCAGCCCCGAGACTGGGAAGCCTGAGCAGACCTGTTCTTGCGCGTGCCACCCGGCCTGGCGCGTCGCGGGCCCCACCGACGCCATCGAATTCCTAGAGGGGAAGTGCACCCAGTACGAGTGCGTGAGCTCGGAGATGTGCCGCCATGCAACCGGGGTCGCGGAAGCAGAGTGCGTGGTCCCCGGGTGGAATTGCCTGTGCCCACTGCGCTACGCCATCATGGGTAGCTTTCTCGGGTACGACACCAACACAGACCAGGATGGGCGAGGGTACGGGGGGCGCTGCATGGGGCTGCTGTACTGGATCAGCGTGCGTGGAGGTCTCGTGTCAGTCTGGTGGCTGTGGCACGGGTACGTGCCTTTCCTGCTCGCAGCGCTCGTGCTGTTGCCCTTTGGGCAGCGCCGGGTCCGCTGCACGCACCACAGGCCAGGGGTGTGGAACTTGCTCAGGCGCTGTGTCGGGCACGCGCCGTGCGACTTGCGCTGCGTCGAACGCTCTTCGTGGGAAGACGACTACGCGTGGTCGCTTTGGTCCCTCGAGTGGTGCGTCTGGTTCCATTTGGTGGTCCTATTAGGGTGGTTGACGTGCCTGTGGGTCTGGTGCGTCGCGGTATGGCTGATGGTGATTGTCATCCTCGTCTGCGCGGCCATCGCTGGGCTTTTCGCGGCATGCTTGGGGGGGCTTGGTGGCGGCGGCGGCTCTGGGAACGGCTGCGACGACTGCTGCAAGAATTGCGACTGCCCCACTTGCGGCAGTGGTGACTGCGGTGGTTGCTTCGGCGCTGACCGCTACGCAGTCTCCAGCCCAGACTACATCTTTTTCTACGGCGGCAGTCCCGGCGGAGACTGTAACTCCAATTGTGGAGAGGGTTGCGACTGCCGTTGGTGCTGCAGCTGCGCATGTTGCCGCCCCTTCCTCTTCCTGCTTTCCCTGCTGCCGCCGGTGCCTCGCAACCTCCTGGGAGGCTGGCTAGGCCGCTGCCTGGGAACCCATGTCACCAGTCCGGCAGGCCGCGACCAATGGCCCTGGCTTACTCAGGTCCTCGCGCTGCACTGGAACCAGAGCGATGCACATGCGGACGGTTCGTGGCGCGCAAAAGTCCGTGCTTACGTGACCGCCCCCCAGGTCGGTGCCGCGCCTCTGCAGCAGAGCATGGGGCCTCTGCGCGTCCCGCTCCGTCCCGCCCGAGCACCGGGCGCAGTCACCGAGCAGCTGGACCGGCCCTTCAACCCGAGGGACGAGAGGATCTCGGAGAATTCCTGGGTCGACTACATCAAGGGAGAGTGTTGGATCTGCATGGGGACGGGCGACAAGTTCGACCTCTACTCCTGCGGCCAGATTTTTTGCGCCGACTGCAGCTCCACGATGCGCCAGAGGGCGATGCCCTGCCCCCTGTGCAGAGACGTCCCCCGCACAGTCCTACGAGCGCCCGGCCCCCTGTGCAGAGACGTCCCCCGCACAGTCCTACGAGCGCCCGGCCCCCCCACGGACGCGAACAGTTTTGCCAGATAGACGCGGTGAGTCTTGCCGTCTGGTTAAAGAAAGTAAGGCGATGTGGCCTGCGGGGGTTCTTCGCTTTGCGGCAGACAACCGCCACCCCCCTCCAACGAGGCACACAGCACGCAGTCGGAGTCCTCCCGAGCGGAGAGGGGCGCTCGGTGCCCTCACCAAAGTCCCGCGCGCGTCTGCGGAGCTGGTCGGCACAGGGGACTTCACTAGCGGACCGGCGCTGCGTGCCGTCGTCGCCGCTCTGTCGGGACGCGAAGTCCCTCCTCCCGCACGCGCGGAGGACGCCCCGCGCGCAATGAGGGCAGGCTGAGGTTTCAGTCGTCCTCCGAGCAGGAATCATAGCAGTAGTCAGACAGGACAGAATCGTCGTCGTCCAAGGTGCCCAGCGTCTCGGCCTCCTCTGCCAGCGTCGCCTGCCAGTCGAAGTGGGCTTGGGCCTCCAGCTCGCGGCGAAAGTGGCCCGGCACGTCTCGGGAGCGCAGCATTCTGTCGAAACGCACCCAACTCCAGGAGCACTCGAAGGAACCAGGGAAGGAATGCGAAGGCGGCGCATGGGTTTGGTGGACGCGGTCGCTCATGCAGGCGTGCGTTCTTTCAAGCCTACAGACAGTCAGCTTTCGCGTGACTGAACGACGCCCCACCGATGGCCGCAGCAGAAGAAGGCGCCAAGGCGGCGGAGCAGCAGGGGCACGTGGCAGCCGCCGCCCCCGGGGGAGACGAACGCCGAGGCATGAAAAGGAAGGTGGACCCTTTTGTCTGGCACGCGCGTTTCGCGCAGTGCGTGACGTTCAAGACCTTCGTGGAGAACATCAGCAATGTGCTTTCCGAAGGGCACTTTGTGGTGGTGAAGAAGCCTGACGGCTTTCAGGGCATCGAGACAGACTCTATGGACCCGAGCCGCGTTGCGCTCGTTCAGGGCCGGCTCACGGCCATGGTCGACGGAGAGCTTGACGAGGGCAATGCCAGCTTCTGCCTGAAGATGGACAGCGTCCGAACCTGCCTCCGCAACGCCCACGCCCAGCACTTCCTGGACATTTCTCGCCCAGAGGGCTCTACCGACGTCGTTCTTCACGTGTACGAGCCCGAGGTCAACACCTACACTCCTACCTTCAAACTGCGCACTCTCGCCAAGGACGCGGACTCGATCCGCCTGCAGGTCATGGACTACAAGATCCTTGTCGAGATCGACCTACAAACCTTTCGCAACGCTATCAAGACGGCAAAGGACCACAAGACGGACAGCGTGGACTTGCGAGTGTTCACACCGCGCAAACGGGTGGGCAAGAAGACGACGACCTGGTTCGTCGTCAAGTACGCCTCGGATGAAGTGAGCTCTCTGTTCCCCTACCAGAGCGTCACGGAGGACGAAGCAGCCAGCGGTGGGCCTGAGGCTTCGCCGATGTACATCAAGGTCTCGGAAAACATCGCAGGCGACTACGACGCGCTGCCCTCTGAGGAAGATCTGGACGTGCTATATTCGGCGAAGTTTGCGGTGGACTACCTCTTCCTCTTCGTGAAAGGCATGGACCGCAGCGGCATTACCCTTCGCCTGAGCCCGGGGCTCCCGCTGATCCTGGACTATCCCCTGGGCTGCACCAAGACGGACTACGTGCGCTTCGTCCTCGCGCCCAAAGTGACGGATGACTGACGGCGCTCTAGCCCGACAGCACTGAAGAGTCGGACGCGGCCAGCGCGCCAGCCGCCGTCGCTCTGCGGATGATCAGGAGACAAACATAAGCGATGAGCCCAAGGGAAATGACAGCGTTCATCGCATTCAGTACCCGCGGCCAGGTGCTGTCGTCCCGACAAGCATCGCGAAATGTGCTCCAATTCACCGCGCATTGGCAAAGCAAATAAACGGCGACGATGAGGACCGCGCACAAGCCCTGGGGGGTGTCCACGGGCGACTGGAATTGCGCAAGCATCGTCTTTTCCTCTTCGGGACAATTCGAGGCTGGCGTCCCAAGGACATGTCGCTGGGGCGGAGGGCTCTCAGAGCGCGCGGACGCGCGCGCACAGGTCTTCAAAGCGCAGGGGGCGCGCGTGCGGCGTGGGGGGGACTTTCGACCGCTGCGGCAGGGCACTGGGCTGCCAGCGCAGGCCTCGAGAGCGTCGGCGCACCGGCCCGTAAGCGGCTCCCCCCGGTGACGTCGGCCCGTCGCGGTCGGCAGCTGGAGCGACGCTGGTGGCACTTGGGCTCTCGGCGTGCGTAGTGTACAGGCGTACGGCCTCCGTGCCAGGCCTCGGCGCTTCCAGCTCCAGAGGCGCAGGCGTGCCCCGGGGAAGAAGGCACGGCTGCGCGGTTAGGGTGTGGGGATAAGGCGCGGCTGGCGGCCCACTCGGTGCGTAGGAGGCCGCCCGGGCGGAGGGCGCCCTGTGGCCCCGCGGCGAGGACGGGCCAACATTTTCTTCCAGCATGCGGCGCCCAAAGGCCGCGCCGAGTCTGAGCAATTCCGTCCAGAGCTCGGGCTCCTTGGCGGCGTTCATGTGCACCTCTGCGCGGCTGCGGTGAAAGGAAAAGGACAGGCATGACCTCGCAAGCTGTGCGTGATTTCTGTACGGCGTCGCGGTCGGGGGAGCTGCTCCGAGCGCGCCGCCGGCAGGAGAAGCGCCAGGCCCTGGAGGCGCGCAAGGCGGCGGAGCAGCTCCTGATAGAGACTTTGGGGGAGGACGCGAGGTACCGAGTCCTCGTGGATGAAGCGCCTTATGTGGTGGCGGTGAAGCGCCGCGAAGTTTTCCCGTCTTTCACCAGTTGCGTGGTGGACCGTCTCTACGCGCTCTGGGACGACGTGGACTCACTGAGGCGGAGACTGGAAGGCGTCGACGCCCCCGACGTCATCACGGCCGTGGAAGCCGTCATCCTGGAGGAGGCAGGCGGCGCACCTCGCTGCTCACTGGCTCTGCAGCTGGTCCCGCTAAAGGCTAACCCGGACAAGGAGCTTGAGGAGCTTCCGTCAAGCTGCGCTGATCTGGCCGCCGCTCTGGTCCACGCCAAGGAGGAGCTCGGCCAGGGAAAGGAGGAACACGCGGAGGAGTCCAAGCGCCTGCTCCAGCAGAAGCAGGAGGCGGAGGTGTCCCTCATCCAGGAGCTGTCCGCCCTCGAGCGGGGCCAAGTAAAGCGCGTGAACATGCTCGAGGCGGACGGCAGCAGCGCTTCCTTCTACTTGCGCTTGAAAAAGCCCCGTCCGCCCCCAAAGAAAAAGATAACGCGGAAAACTCTCAAGTCTCACATACACTCGACACTCGAGGGCGATCTCGACCTCATGAATATTGGAAGCGCGATGGCCAGAGTGTGCGAGCCTGCCTTCGGGGAGAGTTTCCTCGCTGAGTTGAAGACGCGCCTGCAGGACCATGAGACAGTTGAGCCGCCGCCAGGGGGCGCTGGCGGGGAGCCCGCACGGGTGGCGCTCGACAGAATTCGGCTGCCCAAACGCGCGACGCCGACGCCTTGAAGGGCGTTCATCGCCGCGTCCCGAAGGTCCTGAGAGGATGGAAAATGTCGGCGTCTGCGATCTCTGCGACGGACGTAGAGGTCTTTCGGCGCCTCGCTAACGCCGCAGTCGTAGATGTCCAGGTGGAGTCACGAACTCGGAAGGCCACGGCGGAGATGCGGCAGGCCATGGAGCGCGCCGCAGCCGCCGTCGCCCCGCGCGCCGTCGAAGAGCCTGCCAGCCCAGTGGAGAGCTGCTCTTCTCGCGGACGGAAGGCCACGAGCAACTTCCAGCGGGCCCAAGAAGCGGCGGCCGCAGAGGCCGCGGAAGCGACGCGTCGACGGGAGGCGGCCCCCCCGTCCCCGCCGCAGCGTCAAGAGCGGCCGTCGCCGGCGCCAAGCCCGGACTCCTCACCCGTCGCGAGATCTCGGCGCTCCGCGCCTCCGGAGTCCCCGCCTCCGCGTTCGCCGCGACTCCGCCGCGAAACGCGGCCAGCGGAGGACGCCGAGGAAGAGGACGAGGAGCTGAGTGAGCGGGGAGACGCGCGACCCCCGAGAGGCACCGAGCAGGAGCGACTGGAGAAGCAGGGGTACCTCATAGAGCTCTCGAGCCTCCGGCAAAAAGGCGTGCAGCTCTCTCGGGAGTTCAGCCTTGCGGACTCCCTCGCGGAGCTAGAGTTTGAAGTGCAGAAGCAGAACAACAACGTGACGACACGTCACAGCGTGGGCTTTATGCGGGATATGCTCAGGATCGCCATCAACGGAATAGAGATCGGGAACAGCAGGTTCGGGCCCTTCCTCAGCATCGATGGCTGGGCGGAGAGTGTCACGCAGGACATGACGAAGTACGAGCATGCACTGGAACGTCTCTACAAACGCTACTGGCGAAAGACGCAGATGAGCCCGGTGATGGAGCTGGGCTGGCTGCTCCTGGGGTCGATGGTCGCGTGGCACTTCAAGAGCAAGTTCCTGGGGCCTCCCGCCGCGGCGCCGCGCAGGGAGACGCCCGCTCCCGCCAACCAGAGAGCGCCTCCCGCCGCCCCCTCACGTGCGACGCGTGCGGCGACGAGGTCCACGCGCCCAGTCCTGCGCCCGCCTTCTTCGCTCTTCAGCATGTGAGCGGAAGTGCGAGACTTCGTCGCGAGAGAGCGAAGCTCTTGAGGCCTTCACATGTACATGCCCGCCGGAGGAGCCTTACCTTTCTGCATAGCTTCGAGCAGCCTGTCCAGCCCCGCCGTGATTTGGACTGAGTCCTCCAAGCGCTCGACGTCCGAAGGGCGCAGCGGCAGCAGGAAGTCGGGGTCTGGCGCATCCCTCCAGAGCGCGACCTTGGACGTGGCCTGCTCCAGAACGGACTTCAGGCACCTGACCCCGCCGCCAGGTGCCATCCTGGCGAGGCAGCGGAGCGCCTCGGGGGTGAAGGTGATTTTTTTGGCCTCAATGCCCCTTTCACGCATCACCTGCGGGACGAGGTGCTCTTCTGCGATCTTGGCCTGGGCGGCACTGTCGAACTCGTCAGTCTCCACAATCTGTAGACGGTCCAGAAGAATAGGCGAGATCTGGCTCGCGTCATTGAAGGAGAAGACGCAGAGGGAGCGGCTCGTGTCGATGTCGAGGCCTCCGACGTAGCGGTCACGGAATTTGTCGGACTGCGCGGGATCTGTGAAGTGGACAAGCGCATTGATGATCTCCTCTCCCTTTGGCGTGGCACTACACTTGTCCAGCTCATCGAAGTAGAAGATGGGGTTGACGCAGCGGCTCGCGATCAAGTGCTCAGCGATACGCCCGGGCGTGGAGCCTTCGTAGGTGTAGCTGTGACCAAGGAGAGAGCTGCTGTCCACGCTGCCTCCCAGAGAGATGAAGGCGAAGGGACGGGCCATGATTGCGGCGAGCCCCTCGCGGATGAGCGTGGTCTTCCCGTTACCTGGCACGCCGCAGAGAGCCACAGGACGCTGCAAGGCGAAAGGGGCCACGAGCCACATGTAGAACCTCTCGAGAATCGCGCCCTTGGCCGCCCGGTGTCCAAAAACTGTCGCCTCCAGGTGCGCTTTGGCCCTGGCCATAGCGTCGGCGATGGGTAAGTTGGGCTGCGGCACCACCACTTCCCCCAGCGGGAGCGCCAGAATGACCTCGACCCACGTGTTGTACTTGACGGAGTCCCCCGGCGTCAGGGACTCGTTTTGCTTTTCGAGCTTGCTCAGGATGCGTCGCTTCACCTCTGTAGGCACGCGCGAGCGCAGGACCCGGAAGCGCAGCGGGGCGCTTCCCTCGACTTTGCGCATCTCCCTGAGGCCCGTGGCGATCTCCGCGCGGGCCTCGCTGTTCTGCGCGAAGTAGAACTCTTTTTCCTCCTTCGTCATGGTGCGCAGGACGTCCTCATCTGGGCTGTCCTCGGGCGGGAGTGCGTCGAGGAAGGAGAAAATCCTATGCGGGGCGATGCTGGGCGCCGCGCTCGGGGCGGCGGGGTCAGCCCGCAGGGGCTGAAGCGGCGGTTTGAGGGTCTGTCCCACGGTGGTCGCCTTGGAGGTCGTGAGGGAGACCCACTTCTCAGCAGTCTTGATAAGGGTCGCCATGGTCTTCCCGGGCGACACGCGGTACCCAGACTGGACATGCAGCTCATTCTCGCCGTCGAGTCCCGCATGGAGGTAGGCCGTCCGCTTTCCTCCCCTGGGGCGCTGACGCCCCATGTGGCTCTGTGTTTAGAGTTCGTCAGAGTTCAGGCGAAGACTAGAGGCGAAATGCACAAAGACTCGCCAAGCGGCCAGCCAACCGCCATCCGGATGTGCCGCCTTCAAAACGAAGAGACACGATGGGGACCACGGCATCCCACGCCCAGAGCGGGTCTGGCGCGACAGGGCCGCTCCCACCCCGAGAGGAAGTCAGCATCCCGACCGCACCGGGTGCGCTCCGCGCGGCGACGCACTCGCTGCGAGTGCGGCTGGCTGCGCGTCTTCGGTCGCTGGACCGAAGCACAGGGTTCCACTTCACGGTGGGGAGTGCGGGACTCTTCGACTTCCAGGAAGCTGCCTGCAGGTGGCTCCAGGAGAGGATGGCGGGCGCGGAGACCACAGACTTCTCCTTGCTGGAGATGGCGGCCGGCTGCGGCAAGACCCGCGCGGTGGGCGCCTTCCTTCAGCGATCGCTCCCCCCGAACGCCCTCTGTCTGTACATCACGCAGGGCGGGCTGGTGCGCCAGACGCTCCGAGAGATGCAGAGAGTCGTGGACCCGACGTTATGCCGCAAGGCAGAGACATCCCGCGAGTTCGAGGGCGTCGTATCTGCGGCCACGGCTCGCGTCGCCGTGGTGAATGTTGCCATCCCCAAGGCCTGGATGCCCCGGCTCTCTTCAGCCTGGTGCGTCGTCATTGACGAGGCGCACAGAGTCACGGCACCTTTTCTCGGCCGCGTCGCCGCGATGCGCGGCTGCTCCCAAGGGATCCTGCTCCTGAGCGCGACGCCCACTGGCGGGGGCGGTCTCGCGACGCTAGCGATGGCCGCGAGCGAGAGGCAGCATTTCGTTCTCCTCAAGGGCCCTGGGATGGCCGAGGCCCTGAACATGCCTTCGGTGGCCTTGCGCGGCGACCCTGTGCCGCTAGGGGCCGAGAATGTCGAGGAGGCGCACGTCGACCTCCTTGAGATCTTGCACTACGGCGGCGGCTCTGTTATATCTCCCCTTCTCATCCTGCTCGCGGCAGGCGCGAAGGAGGGGAGTGGAGATGGCGTCCTGTGGGCCTTGGCCGTGAAAGCTTGGGAGACCCTGCACGCGCGCTTTGGGCCTCCCGAACGCGGAGATGCGCTGCGCACGGCGCTCGTGCGGCGCCTCCAGCACCCGGCGCTGCGGGCGGCCGCTGAAGCTTTCTGTGCGTACGCCGAGACGGAGGGACGGGGCGCTCTGGGCCTGCGGCATCTCATCCGGACGGCCGCGCCACTGCCAGCCGCCTCCGGAGGTCGCCGTCGCCGGCGAGAGGTCTGCAGGTGCTGCGGTCTGCAGGAGGAGGAAGTCCAGCTGCTCCGTCTGTCACAAGAACGCGCTTTCCCGGTCGCTGACTGCCCCTTGCCAGAGGAGTGGGACCTCGGACCATCACCGTTCGCACGGGTGGTGCTGCGCCTCCCCTCAGCGGAGCGCGTGGCCGAATACCGCGCGCGCGTCAATGCGGGAGCTTCGTCCGCGGTGCGCTTCCACTGGCTGAGCTCCGACCTCTCTGCGGCGCAGCGGGCCAGCCGGGTCCGCACCTTTGCGAGGCCCCGTGAGAGCCCGCTGGCCCTCGCCATCATCCTCCGTGCGGGACTTGGCACGGGCGCCGCGGGCGCGGTGAGCTCCATCGGCGGAGGCGCCCTGCTGCGAAACATCGTCGCGCATCTCGCGGACCAGAGCCTGCTCGTGTGCGATGCGCGGTGCGGGGACGTTGGGTACAACCTGCAGTTTTGCACCCACGTCTTGGCGCCCACCCTGCCGCGCAGCGTGGAAGAGGTCCACCAGCTCGCTGGGCGCGCCGAAAGAATCACATCTGCCTCCCGTGGAGGGCGCGTGCAGCTCGTCTGCCGCCCGCGCGCGGCCACGGGGGAGGTGTTCGTGCTCGCGCATCTCCAAAGCAAGCTGCGCGAAAGCGCATCCGCCCGCGCGGCAGTCGAACCCCCAGGAGAGTCCACGCCCACCTAAAGAGCCACTTCTAACTCGACCCCTCGCTAAGAGGTGCCTCGGGAGCGCGAGTTCTCGCACGACGTCATGTACGAAGAAATCCTGAGGAAGCATGCCGCCCACGAGAGCGTGGACCTCGTGCGGCTGGGTGCCGCCCTGCAAGGGGAGGCGACCTGGACGGGCGTGCTCGTCTTCGCCACGTCGCTGCTGGCCGCGTCACTGTCATGCGTCGCTTTCGGCCTTCTCTACCTCACAGTTTTGAAAGGGCGGCACGACAGGGCGGAGAAGACGGAGACTAGGGAAGGCGGCACGAGCCTTGGGATGGGCCCGCGCGTGACGCTCTTGGACGACGAAGTGCCTATCCAACTGGCCCCTCGCGCGGCAAGTCACGAAGGCTTCCCGCATGTCCGCCGCCGCGCCCGCGCGGAGAGCGGCCGCGCAGCCGAAGGGGTACACCCCGCCTGGCCCGACCTCGCAGAGGTACAGGGCCTGGGCCCCAGCTTGCTCGTGGCTCTGCACCGCCGTGAGGTCGAGGAAGCGACTGGACCGCCTCTTGAGCCCTCAGACGAAAATGCACCCACAGCGGTGAATTGAGCTCGCGCGCGCTGCTGTCGGCTCAAGGGCGTTTGCCCCGGAAAAAAGAGGAGCGATGGACAGCGTCACCAATGTGTGGAAGGGACGACTGGTCAGCCTGCCCTATGACCAGCGGCTCGGGGGTCCTCGGGGCGCTAGTCGAAGGAAGACCTGGGAGGAGCTCGACCGAGCTGCCGCTCGTGAAGAGGCACTCGCTGCAGGGACACGACCACCGGCGCGGGCGCCGAGCCCCTCCGAAGGAGAAACTGCGGCGGGTCCGCTCGTGCGCCAGGCGGTGGTCGAGCTGCTCGCCCAGCACTTTTCCGCGCCGCCGCCTGCTGCGCCGCCGCCTGCTGCGCCGCCGCCCCCAGCGCGCGCCGCATCTCCACCCGCGAGGTGCTCGTCCTTGCGAGCCAGCTCTGCTCAGCTCCCCTGGGACATGTTCGCTCCCCAGAGTCCCGAGGACATCCACGGCCAGGAGCCGGCAAAGGAACGCGTCCGGGAGTGGCTGCGGCGGGGGCGCGGCGCCCAGAAGGCGAAGCCGACACTCTTTAGCTCCGCGCTCGTCCTGACGGGGCCCCCCGGCTGCGGCAAAACTGCTCTCGCACGGTGCTGCATCACGGAGGCAGGATTTGCGATTATGGAGTTTGGGCCGCACTGCTCCCAGGATCTGCCCTCCTTCCTCCGCACGGCCGGGGCCGTCGACTGCGACGGCCGCAGAACGTGCTTGCTCCTGGACGAGCTGCCTCAGGTTATGGAAGCGAAATGCAACGCGGGCGCGGGTAGCGCGGCGGTCAGCTTTCCCGTGATCTGCACCGCCGACTTCATCGTGCGCCGCGCGTGCGGCCAGTATGGCGCGGTCTTCTCCATGTACGCGCTCCGGCCGAGAGATCTGCGGGAGATGCTGCAGCGGCGGCTGGCCCCGCGTCTTGGGCTGACCCAGGCCTCCTTTGGGCAGTTGGTGGTGGACGCTCGCGGGGACGGCCGACAGCTGTGTGTGCTCGCCGCCTTCACCGCCACTCTGGCTGCGGGCACCACGCTGCGGGACCACTCACTACCACCCTACGAGAAGGTGAGAACCCTGCTGGGCGGGGGACGCGACCAGGAAGTGGGGGCCCGTCGGGCTGTCCAGGCCGATGACCTGAGCCACCAGGAGTTCTGCTTGTTGCAGGAGAATTTCGCCGTAATCCCCGACGTCTCGCTGGAAAGCGCCGCCGATTTCGCGGCGGATCTGGCCCTCATGGACGTTCTGGACGCCGGCGGAGAAGCCAATGGAGCCGCCGCCGCTCTCTCGGCCTGCGTCCGGCGTGGAGGAAAGAGCATTGGACGCACTAAGCTGGCGGACTATGGGGGATGGGAGGCGTCGAAGAGACGCGAGGCCACGCGTGCCTCGCTGCTCGCCGCGCGCTACGAGGACGGCGCGGCGCGAGCGCTGGGGGGGTGGCGCCTCCGCGATCTCGCCCTGAGCCAGTATGTCGAGCCTTCTGGCCCGACACGCAAGCGCAAAGCGCAATCGTGACAGCCGATAGGCCACTAGTCGTGGAAGGCCACGAGCGGACCTGACTCGTCCTCGACGGCGAACATCTCCGTAGTAACGGCTCCGTTCGCTCCCCGCGCGACGAGGTGCATGTACGACGTCTCTCCTACCACGCGGATGGGGTGGCGGAGGTCCACCGCCTCCCCAGGCTGCTTCCCGTTGGTGGCGCGCACAACCGTCCCTCGCAGGGGCAGCGAGCAGCGGTGCACCGTGTCCTGAAGACATGCGAGACGCCCCGCCCACTCCTTCTCCATTCGCTCAGCGAGCTTCTCATAAGCGCAGGCAGAGGCCGCCTGGATGACGTCGGTCCGGTCCGCTTGTGCAAGGGAGCGCTTGACGTCAGGAAGGCCCTCGGCGCGCAACCACGACACGACGCTCGCCGTGATCTCTTCTTGTGTCGGCGCGGAAGGCGTCTCCGTCTGGCTAGTGAAGGCATCCTCGCAGGCGCGCACACGCACGCTGAGCGCGGCGATACCCGCGTCGAGGTCGGAAAACTGCGTAGAATTCGCGGCATCGTGAGACTGGCGCTCGGCGCTGTCGGCGAGCTCCTTGCACTGGCGCTCCAGCCTGGAGGAGAAGTCGCAGAAGGAGTCTTCGAGTGTCTTGAGCTGTCGCATGAGCGCGTCTACGCGCTCGGACGTCTGTCCCCCTGCGGCCTTGGCGATGGATCCGTGCTCCTCGCGCAGGGCTGCCACCGACTTCTCCGTGGCCTTGACGGCGTTGTCAAGTACGCTCAGCTTGACCGAGATCTGGTCCACGCGAGCTTTCGTAGACGAGAGGTCATCGCAGGACTTGCCAAGAGCGCGGAGCTGCTCCATGATGGACTCCGCGGCGGCAGTTTTTGCCGACGGCTCCGCGTTGGCGGGCAGTGCCGCCGGCCGCGGAGGTGGGGCAGCGGTTGGGGCGCCGCCACGGGAGCGCATCTCCTGGGGGGGCATCGATACTCGCGTCACCGGGGCTGCCGCGTACCGGTTGCTCTTCTCTGGCATCTGTCTGCGCACGTACCCCAAGCTGCCCAAGTCTTGGTTTCCTCGGTGCATGGCTGGAGGCGTTTTGCTCAGGGTCCTGGATCTTTGGGACGACCAAATGAACGAAAATAAAATCAGAGCCCAGCGAAAAGCCCTGGAAACAGATGCGTCTTACCGGCGCCGGGGTGCTCGTCTACACAGTTCATCAAGGGGAGATCCTTGTGCTTTTGGGACGCGAGCGCGAGACGCCAGGCTGGAGACAGGGGTCGCACAAATGGTCCTCATTCTCTGGTAAGGTGGAGAGCCACGAAAACGCGCTCCAGGGCGCCGCGCGGGAATTCGCCGAGGAAGCCTGCGCCTGCGTGCCCATAGCCGGACAGGAGGTGCCTACAAAGGTGCAGGATGTGGCGGACATGCTCCGTCTGCATGCTCGCGCGGTGGAGCAGAGCTCTCAGAGCAAGGGTGAGCGGCTCGTCTACTTCACGTACATAGTGCGAGTGCCCCACCACCCCTACGAGGACTACTTCGCACGAACCCGCGAGAAGCTCCTCGAGCTGGACGCAGTCTTTCGGAACTTCTACCGCGTAAAGAAACAGGTAGAGGGCGCTCCGCGCTTCTTCTTGCCTGGCTTCGTTCTGAGCGCACGCATCACGGTGGTGAGCTTTCACGTGTCGAGCGACACAGAGGTCGAGGTCACAATGCACGAAGAGGACAGTCTGGCGGACCTCGTGACCGTCTTTAGCGTGAGCGCTGAGGTGGCGATGAACCTGCGCGAGCTTGAGGAAGCCTGGCAGGAAGTCCAGGACTTCATCAGGGCCAGGTCGCACGACCCCATATTCAGCCACCCCGCCGTGAACGTCGAGACTTCCCGCAAGCAGATCGTCAGTGCTTACGTGAACAAGGCATACCTGGAAAAGTGCGAAATCCGCTGGTGGAAGCTCTCAGATTTGCTACGCCTGCAGGAGCAGCCGTGGAACAGCGCGGACAGTCCCTTTCGGCGACTCTTTCTGGAAAATGTCTCTACGCTAGCTCGGCATGTCATGCACCTGGAGGAGCAGCGCACGACCGATCCGGACTCCGTCTCCAGGTAGGTGGACAGTCGCCGCAGTGCTTCTGCCCAAGCCGCTACTCTGGCTCTAGCCGAGCGCGCAGCATGGCCTCCCGCGCGGTCTCGCCTGCAGAAAGCCCTTGCGTCTACTCGCCCACGCCCTCGCCGCCTACGCCACGTCAGTGGGAGCCTCTCCTGCGGAGCCAGCCGTTACCTCGTTCTCCTTTCAGCTGCCGGGTTGCTCATTTCCCTGGAGCTTCCTGCGGTACGGTGGGACACCCCGCCGACTGCGCCGCGCCCTGCAAGTACGCCTCGAAAACGAAGGGCTGCAAAGATGGATTCGCTTGCTGCTGGAGGTGTCACCAGTGCCGCTGGTCGCGCCCACGCACCCCTGGCGCCGTGGGGCGCCAACGAGAGCGCGCACCGCGAACAGGCAAGCTATGGCGCAACGCTTCACCCCCGAGCCGCTCTTTTCGTGTTGAGGAAGGAAATGCCGAACTCCGGCAGAAGGTCTGGCAAGAAGAGGAGAGAGACTCGGACGGAGGCGCGCCTGAGCGGAAAATCCAAGGCGCGGCGTGACGACGAGGGCCCTTCCCGAGAGGAGTTGAAGCTGCGCGCCTTGGCTCTGATCAAGCGGCGCAACGACGGCTCCTACAATACCTTCGCGAGCCAGGGAAACGGATGGGGCTGGCGGATCTCAAAGGGGCGTGACCGGGCGTCCAGAAAGAGGCACCTGTCGGAGTGGCTCGAGGAGGCCGCTCTGGGGTATATCTTTGCTGCCATCGGGGTTGGGCCGGCCATCGATGCAGAGTACACGGCGGGCACCTGGCTCACGGACAAAGATTTGCGCGTTGCGACGCACATGGCGGAGTACACGGAGGACCTTTTCGAGGGCTTCTCGGACCCAAAACGTGCGAAGGTCTACATAGGGGCCAGCGCCTCCCTCGGTAAGGCGGCGGGAGACCTGCTCGTGCGCCGAATATGCACACTGGGGGCCGTGTGCGTGCTGCATGGGGACACCAAGCCTGAAAATGTGCTGCTTCTGTTCAGGTCGCGAGGTCGCCAGGAGTTCCTCCAAGACCTCCGCTTCACTGACTTTGATCCCCAGTTTCTCTTCGTGGGATGCGACTGCTTAGCTGGAGCCCTGAAAGGTCTCGGTCCGCGCGCTCTTGCGCACATGGAGGCAATGCCAGGCGCATTGTTTTCGATTCTGAATCTCATTCTCTTCTGGACCTGGTTTGAGGTCGACGCGGAGCTTGAAAAGAGCCAACACCGCGAGCCAGCAGTGGTCGCCTGTCACGAAGCGCTGACGAGCGCACTTACGCGCAGCTCCTTCCCCCTGGACCTGGTGGGACCTAACCTGCCGACGCAACTCAAGGAGCGCATGGCTCACTGGACGAAGCTCTACAGGGACGAGAAGCTGGGGACGACCGGAGAACCTCTCTGGCGAGTCGCCGCTCGGAAATTCCCGGGGCTCCAAGGATCCAGCTACGACTGGAAGCAAGGGCCTACGGTGGCGGGTCTGCGGGTTGTGGATGCTACGCACAGCTGCTGCGAGGGCCAAGCCGACGGGAGGTGCGACTTTGATGTGGGCAGTGCGCGGGCCAAGCTCAAGTCACTGGCGGCGAAGGTGGCAGGAATGGGATGCTAGCTGCCAAGGCGCTAGCCTTGCCCCTGGAAGGAGGGAATGGTGCGCGTTCTTTCAATATTCGGATTAAACTTCACGTTGGGCTTCCAGCGTACTTTCCTAAGTCTCTGGCGTAATGGGCCGATCGACGGCGAGCTATCGGCAGTGACGTTGACGTTCACAACGGACGATTGCGCAGACGAGCTAAGAGGGTCGGTGGGCTGATCGGTGGATGGATCTTCGAGCGCCCTGCGGTGCTGAGACCTCATCAGGGCAAGATACGTCGTCGCGCCAGCGGCAGAGGCTGCAAGGGCTGGCGCGCCTGATTTTGTACTCACTCGGGACACTGTCTGTGTTCCCTTATGGGCGGCCATCGCTGCGGCAAGTGCTCCAAGCAGCGCCTTGAGGTGTCGCCTGGCGTCCCTGCTTGTCATCGCGTCACTGTCCCCCTGCTTTGGCAGAGGGACGAACTCGCTTCCGCTAGGCAAGCTGGCAAGCAAACTCGAGTGATGGATCTCACGGCCGCCAAGCATGTTTCTTGCTGGCGCGAACCATAAAGTGGGAAGCTCGGCTTGACTTGTCTCGGTCTTCTACCTCAAGCTGCACCAAAACTTACGTGCGCGCCGGAAGACACGCCAGTACGCAAGGCCACGCTTTGAGAGGCATGAGAGGCATGCGGCAGAGGCGTTAGTTCCACATCGTCTCCACGGCGCTTCTCTTTTTGTCGCTCTCTTGATGCCTGACAATGGCCGCATACGTTGAAGCAAAGGTCCCTAAGCCGGCGGCGGCCGACGCGGCGCGCGAAGATGCATTGCTCAACTTTCCCGGATGCTGCCCAGGTGCCGTGAGATGGCGTGTAGTTCCATGAGCAACACCTCCTGCGACAAGAGCCGCGAGCACGGCACTGAGGTTTTCCCTGTTGAGCCCTCTATTCGCAAAGTGCTTCCCATCTTCTGCGCTTCGTTGCCAGTCTTGCCACTCGGGTAGCATTTTCCGGAGTTTTGATGCCCCCTGGAGCGCAGCATCCCGTGCAGTATCCTGCCATGTCGCAGTCCTCGCCCGGCCCTGCAGCGGAGCTGACTTTGTGTCAGATGCAATGGATCTCATCCTTTCCTTGCAGGCCAACATTGCACACACAAGCCAGCGAATAAGGTCATTGCTCACAACATATGGTTGAAGTCAGAGCCCTTGGTTCGCCAGGAAACGTGGGCAGTCTCTCTTCGCCGGCTAGCTTGACCCCATGTGTAAACGGGCTCAGCGGTGCGGAGAGTGTACTTCATGGTCAGGCGGAAGTGCGTGTCGTCGGGATCACACCTGTCCCATCCTGTGACCGCGTGTCTTGCAAAATTCTAACTATCGCCACAGCGGCGCCTCCGTGCGTGAAAAAGGCATGCCTACGTGTCTGCGTGGCGACTGGGTCTTAGTGCTCCCAGGTCATCTGCGGCCGAGGAGGCGTCGTTCAGGGCCGCGCGGTGGGCCAGCGCAGAACACGGCAGGCGGCGGTCATGGCAGACCTGGAATTGTGCCGTGACTTCAAAGACAAACATACATGGCAGCGCTTCCCGCCTGCTGCTTTGTAGTCTCGCCCGTTCCCGAGACTGTGCCCGTCCCGTGCGCACCCAAAGGGTGCCCCTGCGAAGGTCCGCTTCGCCTCTTCTTCGAGTTCGACAGGTTATCGTCGGTCTGTTCGCGGCTTCTCCACTGTCCGGACGAGGCGTCTTCGTTCTGGCGCTGCGCTGATGCGAAGGGGGAAGCATCCAGCTTGGCAGAGCTGCAGGCTGTCCAAGTGACGCTAGAGGCGCCGTACCGCGACAGCAGTGCCGTCCGTGTGCGGAAGTGCGCGGGTACGGGCCTGGACGACTTCTGCCTCTACTGCGTTTTTGCGGGCCCCTCTCGTCTCGGGCCGTTCCCCTTTGGCTCTGGGTTTCCGCTTGGGGCCGTGTGCGATGCCGTGCAGCTTGTGCTGGTGCCCTGCGCAATGGACTCCGAGGCACCCCTTGGGCTGGCCTTCTGCGAGTTCTTCGCTTGCGCGCTTGCGCTTTCTGTGCGGCCCCCGCCCCCGCCCAAAGAGCCGGACTACCGGCTCTCGATATGTGGTTCGATCCCTTGGAAATGCGCATACAGCAACAAGACCTGGGATGCGTTCCTGGACAAGGGAGAGATCAAGGGGCCTGTGCCTCTCAACAGGCCCGCCTGGCGCGATCCCCTTCCCGGGCCTCGCGCCCAGTACTTCGGGACGCTCACCGAGCTGGAGAACTTCCACGGCTCCTGCGACATTTGGATCAACGACACCAGCGTCGTGGAGGTTCCTCTCACCACCTCATACGCGTCGCTCCCCCGCCTCCTCTACGCGTCCGGTGGGCCGCCTGGAGCGGGACAGGCTGATCTCGACGCCTACATCTTGGGCCCGCTCAGCGACTCGCGCACGGCTCCGGCGTCTCCGTTTCTAGACTGCGTCGTGACCTGGGCTGGAGACATGCAGGCTGCCCTCAAGTCAGCGCGAACGGACAGTAGCGTCCGCGTGCGCGGCACGGGCGTGCTAGACGGCTCGAGGCTTGCCCGCGAGATTGGCACGGGGCTGCAGCAGCTGCGGACGGAGCTGGTCTCCGGGAGCTCCACCTTCGGACAGGTGCTCAAGAGAATGGAGTACGAGATCCTGAGCGGGCTCCTGGAACTGGATGCCACTGGTGAGGCGAGCTCAGAAGACGCCGCAATTGACGCGCAAGGGTTGCAAGTCCTCTCCCCTCCCAAAAGGTACCGTAGCGCCGTTCAGCTCAACGGCTACAACGCCTGGCCTGCGTCCGCGGGCGTACCGCCTGGCTCGGTGCACGTTTTCGACTTCAAGATCCTTGGCGGCTGGATAGATGCGAGCGACGGTCCCGAGACCCTCGCTGCGAAGAGTACGCTCGGCCGCTGCCTATACCACGTCGCGGACGACGCCGTCAAGCTGGGAGCCTCCGCATTGCGTTACACGGACGTCACTCTCCTGCAGGGCAACGCCGGCGGCGCTGTCAACGTGGGCTGCTTCGGGGTGCTCCCAGCACCCATTTCAGACATCAGCGCGAGCGGCATCTACGTCCAGAGAGTCTGCCAGCTGACGGACCAAGCGGACGGTCTTGGGGGGCTCGTGACATCCCGGAATGTCTGCAGCGGCGGGTCGGTGACGACCTGCACGGTCTCGAGGATGGTCGTGCCATTCCTAGGGGGCGCCCGAGCGGTCCCAGCGGCGGCCGGGGAGGAGGTGCCCATTCGGGGGCCTAACGCCTACTGGCGTGTGGCGGCGATCGGCTTCCAGGTCGGGGGAGCCTTTTCGGGGCCAAGGCTCCAGCAGACCACCATGGACAGCATCGACCTCCTGGCCTTAGCTCCGCGCTTCCCGCCCCTCGGCCCTGCAGGTGGGTGGTTCCTCTACTACTGGCAGGACGCCTCCGGCGGATCCGCAGGGCAGCGACGCCTCGCGAGGCTCGGCCAAATGCGCCTGACTCTCGCGCCGGATGGGGGCACGTCGCGAAGGGCCAGGCGGGAAGCGCGTGAGGTCTACAGCGAAAGCGCTTGCAGAGTGCATACCCTGCCTCAAGACCCATTGCGCACAGAGTACTTCGTTTGTGCGAACAACGGCACCCCGGATCAAGGAGTCGATAGTTTCTGGTTGGAGGGGCTACGAGGATACGATGTGCCAACCAATGTGACGCTTCAACGTATTTCTCCAGAAAGCGTGCTCACCCCAGTGAGGAAGTACGTGGCAGAACCGTAAACCGCCGTAAACCGCCCTGTACGCGGCCCCCCAAGCGATCGCCTCTGCCGCGCATGCGGGGGAGAGCTGATCGAGAAAGTCCCACCAGGACTCGTGAGGTCGCCGTGCGCACCCGAAGGGAGCCGCGGACGGTGGCAGACGCCCCAAACCTGTGTTCGCTTACAACCAAAGAGGACGGTGGAGCTTGGGAGCGGTTGCCCTCTCCTAGAGGTTGTGGCATCCTCCATGCGACCTCCGACGTTCACGGGAGTCAAATGGCGCCCGGTCTCAGCGAGCCACAAAAGCGCGACTGTGTCGCGTACCCAAGCGGGAACGAGCGACGAGACGGTGGTGGAAATTTGGTGGACCGTCTTGGTTGCCGAGGGCGGAGCAGAAAGCTTTGGGCGCGTCTGCAAAAAAACAGTGCCCCACGGCGCCCGCAAGAGGCTCGATGGGGAAGCACGGTGGCTGCGAAGATGTCGCTCTCTAGGAGCGGCGACGGTGCGCTTGATGGCTCTCGTCACCGAACCTGAGACTTCGCACCTCTTTACGGAGTATCTGCCTGCAGGGGACGTCTTCGGATGGAAGGCGTCGAACTTTCGCCACGGAGCCTCCATCTGGATACGCAGTGGTCTGGAGGCGCTGCGTCACTTGCACGCGATGGACATCGCACACAACGACATATCAGCGGAGAACCTATCTTGCCGTCAGGAGAGTGGTCAATGCGTTTTCCTCGACTTCGAAGATGCCTCCCAAGCCTGGGACCCAGTGCCGGTGCAGCGACTGCGCGGAAAGCCTAGGTATTGCGCTCCCGAAAGGCTTGAGGAGAAACTGGTGGACGTCCGCCTCTGCGATCTCTTTGCGTTTGGGGTGGTCTGCGCCACGGTTTTGCTTCCGCGCTCCAACGAAAATTTGCTGTGGGCGCAGACGCGCGACGTCCAAAATCAACTCCCCGCTCGCATCGCACGCATCATGAGTGTCGTGGGCGCAGCGGCCGCGGACGCTCCTGTTGACGTAGTGCCTCTCCTGGCGCTCGAGCCGTGTCACCGGAGCTGCGCGCGGTCATACGCCCAAGCCCTGCTCCCTGCTCTGGCAATCCCGCTTGCATCTCCCCCGCCTGCAAGGCCAAAGCTGATGTGCCCCCCATGACTGGCGCTCTGGACGACCTTTCTGGGCATAGGTCCAGCTGCGCGCGGCGGTCTTCATTGTGGTCGCACATCCGGCGCGAGCCATCCGGTTTGCAGTGCAAAAAGGAAGCCATAGGCATAGGCGGGGTGCTGCATGGCGGCGAAAAGGAGCTCGACATCCTCGCCTTCGTGATTCGTTATGGCGCCTTCCCCGCCGGGGTGGACCTTTTTCCAGCGCGATGCGTCAACGATGCGGGAGCCGGCTGCCAACATGCCGGGGGGCACGGTGTCTACTAGCTGAAGTTGTAGCCCTCTGAGACTGATCAGGGAAGGAACGGGTGCACGGGTGCCGACGTCACTGCCCATAGCCTGTAGTGCACTGAGCACCCACTCAGCGGTTTGCAGAGCGCCTTCACCCCATCCTTGCACGGTGCTGTAAGCTTCTCCGCACAGGAAGACGTGTGGATGCGCGGGCCCGCAGGGTAGGACACAAGCTTCGCGACTCTTCTTGGAGACGTCCAACTCGAAGGTGGGGCGCCAAACGTGTACAGCGTTCTTCCAAAAAAAGAAGTCCATTCCTGTCGTCGTAAGCAACTGACGCACCGCACTTTTATCGCACCTAGGGCTTAGCAGGCGCAGGACCTCCTCGCTAATCGTATGCTTAGCATTCCTGCAGAGACGAAGGCGCTCCAAAGCCTCGGCGCGACGGCCCGCGCAGTACGCGAGCTGGATCATGTTCGCGTCCGCGTAGGTGCCAGAGATGATTTGCTGCAGAAGCGTATCGGACTTGAGGTGGAAGGCGGGTCCTAGACCTGTGTGGGCGGCGAATTCGCGTCCGACGGGCGCATAGGCTTTAAACAGGGGCACGCCCTCGAGCGATTCTAATATGGGCCGTAAGAGTTGGTATGACGACGGAAAGCTGGCCACGCATTCTGGGGGAGCTGCCAGCACGACCGCATCACCGTTGAAGGTCTGCGTCCGGAACGCATTGTGGCCCGCTCGCAGCGAGGCCTCCACTTGCGTTCGCGCGCCTGGCTCCTGCAAGCGGACATCCTGGACGCGCGCATTGAGAAGCAAGCGGACACTGTCTGGGCGAGCTTTGAGACGTGTCACGAGCTCCTCGCAGATGGCCGAAAGCCCACGCTTTGGGACGACATACGAAGGGTTCACCTCCGCTTCTTCGCGTGGGTGTTCCGTCGCCATCGCCTCGACGCCGTAGGCATCCGAGCCTGCTGCCATGATGTCGATGCCAGCGTAGCCCGTCCGTGCGGCCCAGTCGTCTGCGAACTCGACTCCACGCTCGCTTGCAAGCCTGTCCCAGGTGGACAGGGTGCGCGACGAACAGAGCATCGGGACCTGTGGCTTTTGCGCGGTAACCCATGGGCCGTCGGAGCCTGCCCAGGCTTGCATACTTTGCCGCCCCTCCGAACGCACCTCCATAAGAGGAAGGCCAAGCTCCTCACAGAGTTGCAACATGCGTTCGTGGTTCGTAGGTAACCGCCACGCGCCCTCTTCGTACAGAGGTTCCCCTGAAGAGTCGTACTTCGTCTTGATGCGGCCGCCAAAGCGGCTGCTGGCCTCAAGAAGAGTGACACGTCGCACGGGTCCTGGACCGCTTGTCAGCTTCCACGCCATCCACAGGCCAGTGAGACCGCCACCCACAATGATGACTTCCATTTCTAAGACGGCAGAGACTGCAAGGAACGTCAGGAGGGCCGAGCTCGCTCAGGCGTTCTCTGGCGGCGCCCATGCAATAGAGGCGGAATTGTCGACGCATGGGGAACGCACTATGCTGTAGAGGTAGAAGAGCGGTGGGTACACCGCTCACATTCAGTCGGAGCTTGCATGCGCAGCCATTTCGCCTCGAGCGCTGAGACCTGCTCGCGAATCTGTCCATCTCTTTAACGTGCCAGGATGGCGCAGCAGGTACGACAAAAGTCGGCCTCGGCGTAGCGGACGCGAAGCGATGGACAGAGCGAAGACTCCCTGTTCCGCAAGTGCCCACAAGAAACCTGGGCCGTTTACGCCCCGACATACTCAAGGTTTTATCTTTACGCGGCCTCTGGATGCGGCGAGGAGCGAGCAGGATAGGGCCGCGGTCCTTTTGCGCTCGGCATCCCCTCGAAGAGGGCTCGTGGTGGTTGATTCTCCATGCGGCTGCGGCTGACTCCCCTTTTGGCGATCAGGCCGGAAGGCACGTGTGCGCAGCCATTACAGGAACAGCGTTGTCGTCCTTTTCTTCCCCTCACCATGTGGGATGAAACTCGCATTGCACTGGGTTCCTACGCCAGCCGTGTGCAAGCCCAGTCAATAGATCTATTACTCTCGTCTTTGGGCTTCAGCCCTGGAAAAAATCGCAGAAGGGGTAAGGTACATCTCCTGCGGAGATTTCTCGGACCCCAGAATTTTCATATCTGTTACCATGGGCGCACGTGTTGTGCGATAAGTTGGGAGACGGCCGTCATCCACACAGTACAAGTGCGAATGCGGCCAGGACTGCTCAAATGCAACTGTCGCGGCCAAGTGCCAGCTCTGCAACTCCGAGAAGGTGAAGGCGTACAATTCCTGTAGCGGCGCGCCATGCACACATACGGGCTATTGCGAGAAGATGGGCTGCTTGACCGCAGGCAAGGAGCCCTCGTGCATTGAAGCTCCGGGGGCGAGCATTGTGGGCGCGATAGCCATCCCGTTCGAGGTGGCGATGGCGGAGTTTGTCATAGCTATCTACGCATTTGTGGTTTTCCTCGCTGCTTTGTAGCTTTGTACCTCCGTTCCAAGGTGGGCTCTGGAACAACATCCGCCTTCGTCGGTTTCCTGCCCTGGTCGATACCGATCGCTTACGTCATAGGCATCCTCTTCATGGCAATCGCAGACACAATCGTAAATGCACCAAATTGCAAGGGGGACGACTCCTGCACGGACAGTCAGGCGGCAAGTGAGATGGCTGTATGGCACATCGTTTTAGTCTGGCAGGTGGCGACGCCACTGCTCGCGCTGCTGTTAATTTTCCTCTTGAAGTGATCGTTTGTGTCAGCCGTGAGTCCCACGGAATGCTGGCCACGCTGGAGCTCACGACATTGGACGAGGCTACTGGCGCGGTGCGTGGTGGAATGCTTGCTGCATTCCTGAGTCCATCGAGTATCTTATGATTTCAGTCTGTGAAAAATACAACTAGTTTCATGACGCTTCGAGAAGTGCTTGTCCTCGTTGTCGTCGCCTTGGCTCTCTTCGTCCTGCACTGGGTGCTGCAAAAGAAGACCTCACCCTCTGCGGTGCCGACGACTCACGCGCCCTTCGATCCTCTCTCACCTTCTGGGCTCCCTCTGGGTGTGACGGCCGTCTTGGCGCGTGCTCCGCTTCTCGGGGTTGGACACGTCATAAACGAGTTTTATTCGTCGTTCTCGATGTCGACCGATCCGAGCCAGCCTGGCCCGGGGCTGGACATCGAAGGACGCTACGTCGAGAACGGCAAGGTCGTCAAAGCGAGCACGTCGCTTTCCACCGCAGCGGATCTGAGCAGGTTCCCGCTCACTTACGCCGCTGGCCATGACTACTACTCTTTGGGAGGCGCCCAGTCCTGGGGGCGCCTACGTGGAGGCGACTGGAAGGCTTTCGTGCGTGCGGTCGCACGACCTGTCCCTCTCAAGGCGCTCTTGCCTGGCGCGGTCCTGCTGGTGGAGGGCGTGCAGGACGGAACGGGAGAACCGAGCTGCGTCTCCGTGTCGGGCTCTTTCGAAGCCTTGGGCATCGTGGTGCGGCGCGGCGGCGTTCTCCTCATAGACGATGCGCCGGCCCAGATCACTACAAGCTTCATCCTAGTGGAGTCGGGCGGCCTGCTGCAGGCGGGAGCGAACGCGCAGGGAGGCGCGTACCGGTTCCAGTCGCAGCTCAACATCAGCCTCGTGCATCCGCCAGCGGGCTATTCCTCCATGGGCGTGGTTCCGAGTCAGTACAGTTACAAGGTCTATGCGCCGGGTGTTACCGATGTGACTCGGAGCGCTTCACGCTCTTCACGGGAAGCAGCATGGCCTTTAACAATTGCTTTGGCGCAAAGGCCATTTGCGTCGGCTTCAATGGCAACTACCAGCTCAATGGTGCCGTGACGGCAGACGTGCCCTACCGCGGCACCTGGAAGGCGACGCAGGGCTCGGAGACGTGGCTGGGGGGCTCAGACTCTCTGACAGTGGGCTCGCCCCTCTTCGCGCCGGGCTATCCCTTCAGCTGGGCGCGACTGGCCGAGGGGGGCGCCGCTGCGGGGGCCTCCGTGCTCTCCCTCGACGCAGATGACATGCCGTCGCCCGCCGAGCTGGCGCGGGTCTGTCCGCCTAAGACGTTACTCGTGGTCACGGGGAGCGACTGTTGCGGGCGCGCGGGGCAGTTCACGGAGGACAGCCTTACTGCCGTCTCGGCCACGATGCCTCTCTGGATCGCTGGGCAGAGTGGCGTTGATGAGGCTGCTAACCAGGCCGCGAACGCCCAAGCAGGATTTCAGGGTGGTGCCCCCGGTGTCGGCATCTGTGAGGTGCTCTTGGTCGATGCGGAGGGGCGCATCCACCTGACCGCGCCCTTGGTATTTGACCACTCCAAAACGTACACGACCCTCACCAACGCGGCCGGCGAGACCGTCCAGGTCGGGACGGCCCACCATGTCGGCGTGCTCTCCCGGACGATCACCGTCCGAGGCGTGCCCTCGTCGGGAGGCGCAGGCTGCAACAAGCTTTTCCAGTCGAAAGCCTCGCAGGCTTACGCGGGCATCTCGAACCGCCCCGCACAGGCCACCATGAAACACATGCCACTGTTGAAGGACGACGACACGCAGGCGACAGACATCGTCGGACCAGGCGGCTCCATTACCAGCAACTTTGGTGCTGGGTGGGCAGGGCAGACAGTCGGCGAGGTTTTTTCGTCCTGCTACGCCCCCGAGGCGCGCTCGAGGGTAAGCAGCGAGTGGCAAAGCCAGTACACTGGCGACGTGCAGCCTGTTTCCCCCGCAAACGTGCAGGGGCACTGGATGTTTGGAACTGCTGGGCAGACGGGCTGCAACGCGATTCTGGGAGGGCAGCACTTCTTCAGGTACGGAAGCTGCGTCTGCTGGACGGCGTTGAAATCGTCAATATGGGCGTGGCCCCCAACTTTGGCTCAATAGCCCAGTACGCGGTACATTTTCACCTGGCCGGCTTCGCCAAGAGCTTCCGCGGCTACTTGCGGGACCGCAACTTTCCTCGCGAGGCTGTCGTTCAAAACTGCTCCCTTTGGCGCTGCTACAGCCGCTGGGTCACTGTGCGGCACCTGCGAGGCAGAGGTCAGCAACAACGTGGGATGCCTCACCTACGGGAGCGGCTTCTTCGTCGAGGACGGCACGGAGCAGCGGAATCTCTTCGAACACAACCTGGCTGTGTACTGCATGCCAGCAGCGCAAAACGAATACTTCAACCCCTCCCCGATCTACGGGAATGTGTCCTCGGACCACTGTCAGCTGGGCGTCTTCTGGCTGAAGAACAGCCAGAACGCCATGTTGCGCAATGTCGCATGCTGCTGCCCCGGAAACACTGCGGCATTCTGGTACGTGCCGCAGCCCATTGCCCGACTCTGGGGCCCGAGCGCGCCGCTCATCGGGAGCAGCGCGCTGAAGCTACCCGCTGTCGGCTCGCTCGGAGCGGTAACGGGCGGGTGCGCCTTCTGCGGCCTCTCGCAGCAGGGCAACAACGCCCTCGCGGGCATAGCGGCCGGCGATGGAGGCATGGACTGCTATTCCGAGGGCGCGAGCGTGGCGTGCTCCTGCTGGAAGCCTCCAGCGGCCGAGTTCGACTACGTTCTCACGGATCCCCGCACGGGGTGTAACAGCTACTCGACCACCAACGTCACCGCGCCCGTATACGTGAACGCGGAGAATGTGTGCTACGCAATGTCCGTTTTCCATAGTGAGTTCCCTGAGGAGATCAACATGGGACAGCAGTGGGCCGCTGATCCTCCGGGATCGAACGCAACGGCGGCTCAGAACTGCGGGTGGGGCTTCCAGGACAACGAGGCCGCGCCCATCTTCCTGGCCACGGACGGGCAGAACGCCTGTACCGACGCGATCGTGGGCGTCTACCCGCCGACGCAGTGGGCCCTGCCGTTCAAGGCGACGCCCACGGCGGACACCTACTCCGCATACATCCCCCTCTCGGAGGATGAGCACCAGGCGGCCGACGCGGATTGCAACACGAGCACGCAGAACCTCATGAGCGCGGCCTTCCCAAAGATTTTCTCGGGCGCGCTGACGTTCAATCTCGGGACAAGCAGTGGGCTGTGGGGCGGCGCAGGGTGGGTGAAGCAGGTGCCGCCCTTCCTGCTGAATTGCTGCTTTTTAGAGGTTTCACCACGCGTCTCTGGGGGAGAGAGCTTAGCCATGGGCCTGACCAACGGACCGCAGGGTGCTCTCTTTGCGTCTTCGTGCAATGCAGGTGATGCCATCTATTGCAGCATATACCCGGTGTACTACATCTTCATGACCAACGGGGCCGTGGGCGTCATGCCCAAACCCACCGTTTTCGCTGGAGACAAGACGTTCTTTAACGACAAGACTGTACTCGCGTACGCGACCGAAGTTGCCGCCTCTGCGGCAGCCTGCCTGCACGTCTACGCCTTCTTCGACGCAGAAAGTGTTTCGACTTCAGTCGGATGCTTACGTTTAAGCAAGAGATCGGCAATGCCGCGTCTCGCGAAACGACGGGGGCATTCGAGCCGCCGCTCCAGACGCCTGGCTGGCCTGGGGCGCCCGTCAAGTACCCCTTCCTTTGCGGAGGCGAGTCTGACTCGTGGGGTCTGCTCAAGACGGCCAGCGCGAGCTCGACGACGGGGGCTGTACGACCCGAATGGCAAGGGATCGCCGCCAATGCGCTCTGCGCGCATTTCACGACCCCCGCCGCTATCAGCGCCGGGAACGATGTCTGCCAGGCCCTCACCCGCGTTTACGCGAACCTCCCCCCCCGAGACGCCAAGCGGTACGGCGAAATTGCAGAAGGCGCCGAACAGTGGTCTAGTCCGAGCCTGCGGCGTCGCGTCCACGGTCCGGCGCTCATTGAATAGCAAATTCTGACGGACCCAAAACACGGGAGGTCAGGACTTCAAAATCTGGATGTTGTGCACCGCTTCGAAAGCTTCCTGCAGCGTATTTCGCTTGCGGATCAAGCAGAACCACGCAAGGAGTACGTAGACGATCATGATGATGGAGGTGATGGCCACATTAACATAGAATATCACTTCGTCGACCTCGAGAACCGTCGCGGACAGCTTCCAGTTTTGTAGAGACGTCCTTGCTATGTTGTCTGCCGGGGCAAAGTAATTCTCGTTGAGACCGTCCCCGATCTTGGTCAGCTTGTCTAGTTGTTTTGCTCGGTGAAGATTCCAGCGGGTCTGGCGGCACAGGGCGCATGCCCGCTCATAGGCTTGGTCCAGCTGGGCGAAGCCCCCTGGGATGCTCGCGGCGCCCGTCACAGCCATGACACTTAGCGTCGCAAATGCGTACACGGCCATGGGACGGCTGTCTCCTTTCTTCTGGGAGAAGAGATGCGCGTGCCGCCAGCCTGTAAGGGAGTCGGAGTCTGCGCGCGCAGCGCTCGCAGCAGGCAGACGATTGCGCCCTCCGCGGGGTGCTTCGTTTTGCTCGCGGGAAGGCCCACTCTATCGGGGGGTACTCCTCCAGCCTGTATCCTTCTCAGATCATATCTCGGGGGAAGAGCCAGAAGGGTCTTGGCTGGCTGAAGCGGCGGTGCCTTCTGGCGGACACCAGGCCCTTCGGTCGCGCATGGAAGCAGGCTGGCCATTGCCGCGCAAGGGCGGGGCGGAGTGCCATGAGAAATAATCGAGGTCGTGCGTGAAGGACACGCAAACGGGGTCTGGAGGACGAGCCTCTTGTTGATACGTCCCGCGCCTATCGATCGGGGGGCCCTCTCTGAGCCACAGTATCAAATTTCTCCTCACACCCGCAGTTATGGGAAGCGCACTGTGCCGAAGGTGGCCGTAGTGCGCAACAGCTTGCCCCGCTGTGTGAGAGTGTACGCAGGACTTTAGTCGGTGCTCGGGTGACCCAATGTTCCAACAGAACAGAAGCTCCGAACCTTCACAGTCGTCACTGAGGCAGATATTGAAAGTAACCGTCGAGTCGTCCACATGTGGATCCAGTGCTTTGTCCCTTCCGAGGCCGTACAAAACAACAAAACTGTGCAGTGACGTCAGCGGGTTCATACCCAGGAGTGCGGCAGCAAAGGGGAAAAGGTGTCTCTCCACGAGATCTCTGCTGAAACGCATTCCCACGTCTTCCAAAATGACTCCATGGTACGCCATGTTGTTGGGTCTGGAGAGATGTTGGCCGGATTCTTCCAAAGCAGTAACTTCCTCGCAAAGCATGGTGCAGAACGCTCGGTTGAACACTGGCAAGGTGAAGACATCCTGCCTGAGGCAGCCGATCTGGGGACTGGTGCAATGCTCCGACAGAAGACGAAGAGCGTGCACAAAGCGTTCGTCCAGCCAGGAGTCATCAAATTTGTCCACATACAAATCGGGGTGGAGCATGTGTTTCTTATGGTCCTCATCGTGGCGCTCGGTGTGGAGCGCGCATTTCCCGCGGACAGCCTAGCATTGCTGAGACGCCTTGCCGACGATCACAGACCTTCCAGCGCGCTCGCTGCGACAATCCAGTGCCTTTGAACGCCAGAGTTGCCGGCACGATTGCTGCTTTTAGGTTTCTTAGGGAAAGGATGGGAGCGACATCATCTCTCGCACTGGTCGCCGCCCTCGCCGTCATCGCCGCCGTGGTGGTGGTTGTGATGGGACAGAGGAACAACAACACACCGACACCTCGTTCTCCTGCGCCATTCCTGGGCTGCGGGCTCCTTGGAGATTCCGTGGACGTAACGGAGCCCGCGTGGAGGGACTATGCCGCGAACCTGAAGGCCGCTAATCGGACGGGCATGATTCCCACATGGAACTGGGCAGTAGATACTCTCGCCCAAGGGGTTGGCAAGCTCGACGCGAGCTTCCGATTCTACCCGAACGCGCAGTGCGGAGCCGTGTCAGCGGGTACGGCTATTTCGTACCCCCCGCCGGGGAAAACTCTAGGGAGCGGAGCAGTCGTCGCGGACCTTGCCCTAGGCGCCAACGAGCCAGATCAGGCGGGATACTGTCAGGTGTACACAAAGCCGGCGCCACTCACCTCATGCGATTCCTTTGGCATGCGGAAAGCGACGCCCGCATGCCAAAACTGCGCGCCCATGGGAGAAGGACCCCAAGGTGCCATTTACGACGTGACGGGGTGCGGGATGTGGCCTGTGGGTAGCCCAGAGTGCCAGGCCGTGCCCGAAAAAGACAGGCCCTTTCCTTTTCAGTGCGCGGGGGCTGGCGCGAAAGCTTGTGAGGACGCGCCCGGAGAAGACTGCTGCCTCCCGACCTGCAAGGCCTCCATGGTCGAAAATTTTAAGCAGTTCTACCAGGGCCTCGCGGACGCCGGATACACATACGCCTCGACGCCTCTCGTCGCAGGCGACATAAGCTTTTCCGGGGACCTGCTGGAGGCGGCAGGCTGCGCTGGTCTCGATGCCAGCACCGCCCCAAAGGACAGGCTGCGCGCGGGATGCCCCACGCATTCTGCGTTCCACTTCTATTCTACGGGCTGTCCGACGTCCCCCGCTGCCATCGAGAACTTCCAGCAGAAGGTGCAGCACTCCAAGGCGCTGAATAAGAAGTACGGCCTCGAGGGAACAATCGTCAATGAGCTCGGCTCGCTCCGCGGAGACGACACCGCATGCTCGACGGCGGACATCGCCTCGATGGTGGGCGACCTCTTCTCGTATCTACAGAGCGAGGAAGGGCAAGGGGTGGTTAAGCAGATGGTGTGGTTCAATCAGGACTCCGTCGGAGGCACCTTCGACCTACGGCTCATCAAAGACGGGGAGAAGACGGCCATAGGCGAAGCGTACCTTGAGGGTTGCGCAGCCTGGGCGTCGCAGGAGGCGGCGGGTCGGTCCTGAGCGGACGAAAATAGCAGACCAAACTCACGGGGGTTGCGCTATCCTCGCAACTGCCAAAACGCTGGCGAAGGCCGTCGGACAGGGAAAAGCACGCAGTCGCCGACCATGTCGGAGACGCGCGAAATCGGTTGCTTCCTCGCGCAGGACTGCTCCGACGTGGGAGAGGATTCGGGTGACCCGGGGCTTAGTGCCGCTCTGTGTGATGAGTGGAACTTCACGACTTTATGTGACTGCTGCCGTGCACACGCGGGGAGCAGGCCAGCGCTCTGCCCGCCAACGTGCTGGGAACAGGCAGCACCTTCCGCTGCAGCTAAAGGCCTGCCCCCGACCGCCCCCCCTCGCCCCGAGAGCCCATCCCCGCGAAACGCCAGCGTGCGGCCCATCGTCGCTGGCTGCGAAGTCCTGAATAGCTTCCGTGGAAAGGGGAACGAGCTCGTGTGCACGCCGGAGCTCTCGTGGAAGGCCGCGGCAGTGCTGTCGACCATGCTGGAGACAGCAGACGCGTGCAATGTCGAGGCTTTCCTCCAAGGCCACGACATGCTCGAGAAAGCCTCCATGGCAGTCCTCGCCGGTGCTGGTGTTCCGGAGTGCACCTGGCCGGAGAGCGTGGGCGCGTGGACGAGCGGTCGGGTGGTGCCGGCAAGCTGGGACGGCAGGCAGTGGAACAACGTCCCGACAGCGACCGAGCCTGGAGCACTTCTCTTTTCGGCTGGCGCGGTCCAGGCAGGCTGCGCGGAAGGCTGGGATGCCGGTGCCAAGGGATGTGGCGGGAGGCTTTGCCTCTTAGACCCCCCCGTGACTACTCCGATTGCCGTCACCCCAGTGGGGAGCCTCGGGTCCTGCACCGCCTCCTGCCGAGGATCGCCCAGCTGTCCTTGAGGATTTCCTACGCACTCGCCGAGGCCGAGCCTGCCGCTGCGTAGCGCTTTTGCGCCGCCTGAGCGGCCTCGGCAGCTTTGTAGCGGCAGTACAACGTGTCTCTGTACATTTGCGCCTGCTGTCCCCCGTGCGAACTGCAGAAGCCGGTGATGAAAGAGTAGGTAAGAAGAGACAGAAAGAAGTAGAGGAGCGTCGCGCGCAGCCACCCAGTCTCGGGACGAACGACGCACGCGCTGATAATCGCCCCTATAAGGAAGAACAGGCAAGAAACAGGCCAGGTCGTGCGGACCGAGTCGTATGAGGAGAACTGGTACAGCGCCCGAACGATGTCTCCGAGGTCCTCGTCACCCGTCACCTCGCACGCTCCCCGCTTAGATCTGAAGTCTCCCAGCACATCCATGTATGGGCCGTAGGCCACGCCTTTGAAGGTGGGAATGAGGGCAAGAAAGGCGGCGACCACGAGGAGAACGAGAACGGCGGCGTCGCCCGCTCCGTGACGCTGGGACGTCATCAGAGCGGCAAAGGCAATGAGAGCGGCCGCGCTGATCCACGCTATCTGGGCACGAGTTCCCAACGGCGTTGGCGTTTTTCCAGTCAGCCACTCGGGGGGCGCAGGCCGTCCGGAGCTCTCCCTGGCCGACCCCTCCATTTACATTCTCCGTAAAGACAGGGAGCGGCACGCAGGAGACTTCTTCTTTGCTCCGGAAAAATGCGGAAGTTCCGGCCAGCCCCACCGACTGGCGCAGACTCAACACACGTGTCCATGTTCCTACGCACGACGCCACCCGAAAATTCCATAGGTATGCCAGGGCGCGGCTTGCAAGTTTCGTCCGCGGCAGCTTCTGGCCGCAGGCACACGCCCGAGCACCCTACGGGCGGCGAGGGGAGCTGGTGGAGTCCGCCAGCCGGCGACTCCTTTGAGCCTTCCTCGCCGCCGCTCGTCGTGAAGAGTCGGGAGCAAGTCAGGCAGGACCGAGACCGGCTCCTCCGCGCCCTGATGCCGGCAGGCGTCCGCCCAGTGCGGACTCCTTAGAGCGCGGCGGTGCCGACAGGCAAGCACAGACCCCCTCCGTCCTTCGCGAGGTCACGGCCCGCCGCCCCGCAGAGGGCCACGCCGCCAGCCAGCGCCCCGACGGCGGCCGCGCCGGCAGCCGCCTCCCCGCAACCCACCTCGCCGGAAGGCGCCACGCGTTGGCCCGACATCATCGTGGCTCTTGCCTTGCTCACGCAGGGCGCGACCGCCCCCGACTCCGCAGTCCTCCCTTGCTCGCCGTCCTACGCGAAGCGATGCGCTTTCGTGGCCGCCCTGTGGCTGTCCGCCATGCACCAGGCCGGAAGGCCTTGGGCAAAAGTCAGGGAGTTGCACGCGTGCCTCACCTTCGGAACTCTGTCACGTCCCGCGGAGACTCCTTTTCGGCAGGGGTTGAGGAGCTCATGCGACTGGGGGCGATCAGCAAGAGGGAAGGGGCGGAGGACATCCAGCTAGTCCCCGAGGAGTTGGCGGCGCACCTTCCGCTCCTCGGCGGGTTCTCCAGCAAGGAGGCAGAATTAGCGGCTATCGCGAGCGCCCCGCGGCTGCTGATGCCGGCCGAAGCAAGGAACTGGAACAGCGAGACGGCGGGCACCCTTGGGAGAAACGCTGCGACGATGGTCCACCTGCTTGGAATGACACGGCCCACTATGCGGAGCTCGGCGAGCGTGCGCAAGATGGGCTGGCAGCTCTCGGGTTCGGTGAGCGAGGATGCTTGGGCTGCACTTCAGAACGGCCTAGCTTTTGAGCTCGAACCTCTGCTGCTGGAAGCTGGCGTTCATAGCTTCACCGGGCTCTTGGCGGTGGGGGCGGGAGAGTTGGCGGAGGTGCTGGAAGCCTGCGACGATGGAGCACTCAGCTGGCTGCGCGACGCGGGGCTCGCGGCGGAAGGAGGGGGCGCCATGGCTAACGTAATCCAGAGCGCGCAACGGTCCGCCACGGGTACGCCGGATGCACATGCGACGGGCTGTGCGTCGCTCCTCGCGTCCCACGCGCTCTTTCGAGTGCGCCAAGCAAATAAGGGCCCCGCCCAGGTGGCGCAGCGACGGTAGGATGCGACTACAAGCGACGAAACGCTAGTGAGCGCGTGTCGACGATGTAGTCCGCGCCCAAGCGTCACTCCGCTGCTGGAGTTGGTCCTCTAGCCGGGAGCACATTGTCTCCATCTCCGACAGTCCGCACGTCGTTCGCGTCACCCCGAATGGCTTTTTTTGGGCCGCCCAGCGCCCGGAGACTACGACCCAGCGGAAAGCTCTCATCTGGTCGTGCGCACGCCTGTGGAGCATCACGGCCGCCTTATCCAAGTAGGCGCGGAGGATGTCGGCCAAGCCCTCGGCGAGCCCTACAAGGAGCGCCACACAATAGGCGTCGCGGCGCAAGGCGCGCGTCAAGGGCACGCCAGCGCTGCTGCGCTCGTCGCAGATTGCAGCGCGCGCAAGAGCGAGCCAGCCGCGGAAGCGCAGCGTCTGCACCCTCGTCAGATCGCCGGAGGCAGGAACGCCGAGGAGCGGAGGGGCCGTTCCGGCAGTGGGCTCCGCCAAGAGAGGGAAGCCTGACCACACATCCAGACTACGCAGCACCTCCTTGGCATCGGGACGCTTCTCCAGCACTCGCTCCACGGAGGAAGTGGCGAACCAGTGCCAAGGTCCCTGTGTAGAAGGGAGAACCTTGAGCGGATTACCGCCCGAGAGCACCGAGAGCTTCCACCCGCCGCGAGACTCCAGCTCTGCAAGCTCCCAGGGGTCGTCGGCCACCTGTCGGGGGTCCATGGCTAGAGCCAGACGTACGCCGGGCTGCGGCTCTTGAGCTGGGCACACGTGCTTTGAGCCGCGATGTCATTCGCGGGGGAGGCCTGCGTATACACGTCCCGCCTTGTGCGAACGCCTATGGACAGCAACTGCGCCATCGCCTGCCGCGACTCCAGCGGCTCAATCATGTTCACGCGGCCTTGTTCGAGCGTTCGCGCGTACTGTAGGTCGTCCAAGTCCGTCACCCAGAGGCGCGGCTCAGGGTACGAGTAGTCACAGCGCTTGTCAGTGAAGACTGGCTGGCAACCCGGAAAGACCGGCTGCCAGTATTTCTGAGGAAGCACGTCGAGTGCGAGAGGTTCAAAGCTCGGGGGGGCCGCCGTGGCAGCGGCCACCGCTGTGTCTTCTACCCTTTGCGCGATTGCTGCTAGCTCACCACGCGACGGGTCACCAGCCTTCCCGATCTCCTGCTGCAGGACTTCCCCCAGGGCCTCATTGCTCTCGTAGATAGCTTCCACGAACTCGTCGGGCTCATTTTGGTAGGCGCCTGGCGCCGGCAAACGCGCGCCGTCTGCCAGTGCGTCGACGCCCACGCGCGCTTTGCCTTCAGCTGCGTCGGGGGGGACCGCCAGGGCATCCTCTTCCGGCTCGCCAGGGGCGACGTTGCCATAGAACGCAACACCTCGTCCGGGGCCTTGGCGTTTCCCGGGACACGGGAGACGCTCCTTTGCGCAAATGAAACAGGCCAGCAAGCAGAGAGCACCAAATAGGAAAACACAGGTGAGCAGAGCCGGCTGTGTCAGCGTCATGAGACGCGCTCTTTACTTAGCAGCCACGGGTTGTGCCCGCTGCCCTGGGTGGGAACCTCAGCCCACGCGAGACAAACAGGCTAAGAGCAGGGAAGGGAAATGGCGCGCAGCTACGGAGCGTCCCATCCCACGATAGAGTTCCCCATTGGCGTCTTCACGCCGGCTGTCTTTCCTGAACGGGGCCGCTCGGGGGCTAAGAGTCTCCAGGAGGCGACCTGTCGCCAGATGGCCATGGTGCGAAACCTGCCGGCGGTGAAGGATCAGGGAGTGCTGCCAGTGTGCAGCGCAGTTGTATCCCTGACCCTCTACGAACAGCTCTTGCTTCGAGAAGGGCTAATGGCCCTTCCAACTGACAGAGGGTTCACCTTCAAAGCCCCAGTCGAGCTGGGGTGGGGCTGGGTCTACCTCTCGGGGAGGCGCATCCTTGAAGACAAGGACACCCCGTCGCTGGGCCAAGGACAAGTGCGGGAACAGCTCCTTTCTGGTCTGCCCTTGCGCCTCGCACTCCAGGGACTTATCGAGAGGGGGGTTCTGACCGCCAGCGATGGACTTTACCTCAACGATCCTGTGCGCCTTCAAGCGCAGCTGGCTGACCTCCAGCACTCTCCCCGAGGCATGCTCGCGGTCCCGCTGCGCGTGCTCTCTGTACTCCCGACGATCGAGGCGCTTTACGATGTCGTCTCGTCGCAGTACGCGGTCGGCTTCGCTTTTGCGATAGACCCAGTCATTGACGCGTGGATGCACAGCTCGAGCGCTCAGGAAGAGACGGAGTACGAGCTGCCAGCCCCACATGAAGGGAGTCCACGGCTCGCCACCCACGCCGCCGTCATAACAGCTATCGACGTCAAGGCCCAAAGGGCAACGGTGCAGAACTCCTTCGGTTCGACTTTCGGAATCATGGGGTTCTTTTTTGTTCCTTTTGGGCTCTTGCTACGGTCGGATTTCTCCGGGCTGCAGTTCTTTGTGCTTGTCCGAGCGGCATGACGCACGAAACGCGCGAAGAACTGTAGGCCCGAACACCTGTGACAGCAGCTTGCCCGGCCACAAGAAATCCGTGGCGGATCCTATCGACGGACAAGCAGCAATGCATTCCATTATGGACGAACCTCCAGGAGGGCGCCCATTTTTTTTTAGGGTACTGGTCGAAAGTGTCGAGAAGGTAAGGTAGGTGGCTATAAAGGCGAGGTGACTCACGCTGACGCTTGCCTGCGTCGTCTGCCTGCGGCGTGGTCCCTGGTGTGTGGCTTCCGCGGCGTCAAACAGATCACCGCGTCTGCCTCATTGACTCTCCATAGGCTCCAGTCAGTTGCTGCTGGCCAGACAGGACTGATGAGCGGAACCCCGACGTGCCCTTTCCCAAGGTCGCCTTTTCCAGTTTCTCCTATTGAACGCGCCGACCCTCGCAGACGCACTGGTGGGACGACGGCGAAGACCTGAGTTCCAGGCAAAGTCATGGATGGACCGAGCACTGCGACCGTCGGAATCGGGGCGGCACTCGGCCTCGCCGTCTCCTACTACGGTCTCAAGAACAAGTCGCTGGGCTTCAAGCAGGCGGAATGCGACGATGGTGCAACGTCGAATTGTGTGCGTTACGACCCCGACAAGTTGGTCAAGCCCACGCTCATTGTGTTCCTTGTGTGCCTGCTTGCGGCGTGGTTTGGCCCGGACTTATGGCGCTCGCTGACTGGGATGATGAGCAACATGAGTAGTTGAAGGCGTCACGTCACTCGCGTCGGGCGGCGGGCGGGCGCGAGACCGCTCCCTCTCACATGCAGCCTCAGCGGGTGCCCTGAAGGAGCCAGCTCACAAGCGCCGGCGGATCCCCAGAGCCCGGCACGTGCGAGGGGAGGCCACCAAACTGGCGGGACAGAAAATCCAGGTGGTCTTTCACGGCGAGCCAGGGCATCGGGTCGCAGCACTTCCGCCGTAGGTACGCGAGCTCCTCGTGTCTTTGGAGCAGGGCGCGGCAGCAGCCTGTGGGCATCTGTGCGTCGAGGGACATCACGGCGTCTTCGTACTGGTCGAGCATCTCGAAGACGCCAGCACCCTTCTCCGCCGCGTCGGCCTCGGTCGCGAGCAGCGCGGCGTCGAGCTTCTCTCCGGCCTCCTTCTCGAGCCACGCCCGCAGAGAGCCGAACTCCAAGCTCGCCCTCCGAGCTTGCTCTGAGTGGCGGCGAGTGTGGCGGAGGAGAAGCGCGTGCCGCGCGGGGAGTGCCTCCATCAGTCGGGACACCTCGACGCTCAGGAGTTCTCGGCGTGTCAGGGGGTGCACACATTGCCCCTCAGAGACGAAGAGAAGTGCGAGGGACGTGGCGCGGAAGTTGTATGCCAGGCCTCCTGGCTCCACGAGGCGGACGGTGCCTCGGCGCCCAAGATGCTCTACGAGGCCAGCCTGGTGGAGATCCCAGACCTGGATATGCAGAGAGCGGAACCAGCGCTGCAGCCGCGTGGCGCAGGCCTGTCTCCTTACGAGGCTCGCTCGCTCCTGCGTCTTCCTTTTCTTACTCTCAGCCCCCTCCGGCCGGTTGGTGCTTCTGGAGCGCTTCCATGTCGGCGGCGAGTGTGCGCGCCGCGCCAAAGCAGTTCCCCACATCAGGAATGCAGACCAAAGCTTCCGCTCGTGGGGGCCTACGCGTACAGAGCCGTACTGATGCTGGGCTGCACCGCGAACGAAGCACTGGAATGCACCCTCTGTGAGCCCATTCGGCTTTATTATATAGGGCTTCTGCGCAGTATGCGTGCGTTTTGGCGCACTCCCCGTGCGCAAGAAGGAGTGTTTGGCCAGTTTGTCTAGGGCGTCTCCGACTTGGAGGTCTCAATCAGCGTCCGCAGGGACTCTTGCAGAAATTCCTTCACGGCCTCATCGCTCTCTTCCAGATAATGCTCGTCATCGACGGCCACCCAGCGCGAGGCCTGGGGCAGGTGAGCAAGCGCCCAGGGGGCGGCGTAGACGCTGTCCTTCTTGGCCGTGAGAGCCAGCCACGGGCACCGCAGCGGCTCCGAGGCGTGCTCGGAGCGGCGGTGTGACACGAGCGTGACCACACCGTGCAGCTGGAGGCGCCGCGCAAGTTCAAGGGCCATGCAGCCCCCCTCGCTCAAGCCAAGGCACGCCACGCGCGAGATGCCAAGCGAGGCTGCCTCCGCTCGCACGACGTCTTCGAGGGCCTGCAGAGAGCTCTGGAGACTTTCGGCGGAGATCTCGTCTTCTTGCGCGCCCTGGTGCTCGGCCACGTAGTCAAACCAGCCCGGCAGGAATTGACCAGAAGCGCCATGCCATCGGCAGGGCGCCTGCAGAAACAGGAAGTACACCGAGGGCCACGTTTCGAAGAGCGGCTCGAACCACTCGACCATCTCCCGCGCCTCCATCCCGTGCCCGTGGAGGACTGGGCACAGCAGCACGGGCGCATCACGGGCTGCACGGCGGAGCGCTCCCCGGGTGGAGGGAAGCAGCGGCACGAATGTTGTCTGAGGCTGAGTCATGAGCGGCGGCCCCCTGTCCAGCACATGTTTGGGATCCCATGCGCCCTTTCCTTTCCAGGATTCTCCGAGGGCAATCCCTCGTGACGTGCGACTTCTCCTGCTCGAGCCACCCAGAGAGGAAGCGACGCTGTTGCGCGCGGGGTTCCACTGTCCGGCACTCCGGTCTCCCGTGCGCAGAAGTTCTCACGGCCTAAAGAAAAGGCCAGCGGAAAGTGCGCCGTGCAATTCGCAGTTTGCAGCGCCGCCCTTGCCGCTGTCATGGAAGACGCCTTGGCGCGTCCCTCCTGGGACGCCTACTTCATGTCCATCGCGCAGCTGGCCAAGGGCAGGTCACCGAGCTCGCGCCTGCAAGTCGGTTGTCTCCTCGTCGTTGACAACCGCATCGTCGCCCAAGGGTACAACGGCTTCTTACCGGGGCTCCCGCACGAGCGCGTCATGCGCGACGGCCACGAGATCAACACAGTTCATGCTGAACAAAACGCTGTGGCGGACTGCGCACGCCGCGGCGTCGCCTGTGCGGGCGCCACGGCATACGTCACGCACTCCCCCTGCATCCACTGCACGAAGGCCCTCCTGGCCGCCGGCATCGTCAGGGTTTGCTTCGCGGAGGCCTATCGCCTCGATGCGGAGGCAGCTGAACTTTTCCGGCTGGCAGAGGTCCCTCTGGAGCATCTCCACGAGGGCGGCGAGTCCATGGTGTAGCGCAGCGCAAGAGTAAAACCGGCCGCATGGTTGGCCCAGATGTGCTAGTAGCGGCGATGGCTGTCGCGGTCGCACTCTTGACCGCGGTGTGCTTAGCGCTCGGCCGTGTCCCCACCCGGACGCGCCACGGCGCGACCCCAGCCTACGCGCTCAGTCCTGCGGCTCGGAACCGCTTTGCCTCAATTGCGCCTCGCGACGGCGTCTCGGTTGCTCCTCGCGATGGCGTCTCTTTTGCACCTTTGCATCCACAAGGGTGAGTCACTCGATGTGGAGCTTCAAAGTGGACCAGTTAGTGACGAAGACGAGGCTGTGGTCGCCGCTCTCCTCAACGAGGGCCTTGAGCCTCTGGAAGCCGAGATCCTTGGTGGCCACCAGGATTTGAAGCTTTTGGGACTGTAGTTCCGCCCGCTGCAGGAGCCGACTCACATCCCAGATGATCTGTACGTCGGCGCTGTTCTTGTCCGCCGTGTCTGACTGATAGACCCGCACGTTCGTGGCCTCCAAGGGAGGTGACACTCCATAGCCGGAGTAAGCCAGGTCAGCGTACGCACTGACAGTGAGCAGTCCAGCGCGCGCGTACTCCACGAGATGCTGCAGGCAGCAGTGGACGTTGCCGAGGTCCACCACCACGTGCAGGACAGTTTCCAGCTCTTCGGCAGCCTTACTGTGCCCCATGTCGGGCGAGGGCTTCGCGGGAGACAACCTCCAGAGCGGTGGCGTCCCGGCAAGATACTCGAGGACTCCCGTCTCCTTCAGGTTGTACAAGCATCGGTTGAGCTCCAACTTGGAAGCCTCTCGTTTCAAGCACGCGCGGATCGCGTTAGGCTTGCACCACGCTCCGGGGCCGCCAGCCTCCGATGCGTTGCGCACTGCTTGCTGCACCTCGAGGGCAAATGCCGTGTGTGTTGCACCCACCACGGGCACCTCCGTTAGCGATGCCAAGGCCATGGCCCTTGCGTCTCCGCTTCTCAGACGCCGCGAGCACTCGCCGCACCTTTAGCTTGGAGCCCCCCCGCGAGCATAGCTGCGGAACGCACAGAGGCTCTTCTCTGCTGAGAGAAATGCGGTGCGGAAGATGGGCAATGGCGAGTGCCGTGCTCGTTCTCGTAGTATGTGCGCTGGCACTGCTCGTTCTTACCTCAGTAGCCGCAGAGATGCGGAGGGCGAAGATAATCCGCCGCTCGTCCAGAGCACCGGACACCATCGTGACAATATTTGATTTCCTCGACGCACAAGACTTTGCTACACTGCAGCATCAGGTGGAGGAGCTGCAGCACGAGGAGCACCGGAGCAACACGTATCTTCGCCGAGGCGCCTCGCTGTCACACCTGGATGTGCAGGGGGAGGCGACGGCTGCCATTTTCGAGCTTGCGGAATCTCGAGATATCCTGGTGCGCATCGAACGAGGCTCGGGCCTGCGTTTGCAGCTTGTCCCGGCCACGGACCCGAGTCGCCTCAGCCTTCTGAGCTACACCGAGCCCGGAGACTTCATGGACTGGCATCTGGACGGCAACGAATACTACGGAGAGCGCTGGGTGGGCATCTTGACACTCATCAACAGATCCGAGAACGCCGAGGAGCCCTCGAGCGCCGAGCTCCAATTCCGCATGAGCGACGGGAGCATCAGCACTCCGCCCACTCCCGAAAATTCCTTGACGCTTTTCAGAGGCGACCAGGTGCGGCACCGTGTCAGCCCCGTGGCGCATGGAGAGCGACGGGTGGCGCTGTCTCTGCTCCTCTGTGACGTCTGCCAACCGACGCACAGCATGCTCAGGGAGGCTTATCAGACGGTGGTTAACCTCGTCTTCTACGGGCATGCGTAGCTCTCGGGGTGCTTGGGCGCATCCGGAACCCTAACATAAACGCGGACAATGGTTTCCAGCGGACGCGTGTTGCTAGCCGCACTAATCGCCATCCTGGCGGCCGTAATCGCGGTGGTCTTCCTGTGGCCGCCAGGAGGCGGGAAGCCGCCTTCTAGCCAGCGCTCGCCATCGGGCACCCCTTCCTCATCCGGCGGGCCGTCCTTTGTCGAAACGCCCTTCAAGTACAAGCAGCCCGTGGCGTCGATGGCTTCGTGCGCGCTAATCGGTGGCGGGTCCGTGCCGTGCCCCGTCGCTCTATCCTACCAGGAGACGTACGATCGCTTTGGGCTCTGGGACCCTGGACGCTACAACGACCCGGCTCGTGGCATCTGCACGTCTCCTTACACAGAAACGTGCCAGACCACGGATAGCCAGGGCTGCAACCTTGCACAAGGAGCACCCCTCGGCATGGATTCGGGGAAGCCTGGGAACGCGTACCAGGGCTGGTGCAACGACTACGGGACCAAGCTCAAGCACGGCTGGGACGTGTGCTGCTTGGTGTCGCCATACGCTCACGCTGAGCCTAGGTGGAACTGGATCATTGGCACTTGCCATGGGACTAACTGCGGGTGGACGGATGTGTGGTCGGAGGGCAAAGACGTCGGCTCCCAGGTGCAGGTCAACTACGTCGGTTCCTACCAGTTCGATGAGGCGAGCAGGCAGTGGGTGTGCCAACAAGAGAGCTCGTTCAACATGGACGGGCAGCACCCTTTCCAGGACCTGTCCAACAACACCCAGAACTGGATGCCTGGTCCGCTTCCAGGCGGAGCGGCTAACTGGGCGAACGGGTTTTATCCGGCGGGGAGGCCGGGGGTAGGCGCGCCGGCAATGGCCTTCATGTTGTCCGTGGAGCGCGTCTTCAACACCGCGTGGTACGTGCTGAACCAAGCAGCACTCGACAGAGGTCCAGCCGTCTCCCTGGTGCAGAGCCTGAGCCCGCAATCTTTGACGGAGATGGGGTACTCGTCTGCCGAAGCCCAGAGCATGCTGGCCGCGGGGAACACCTGGGCCTCTGCGCGGTCGGGCGAGTGGGACCTGCTGGAGTCCACGATGAACGCTGGGCAACCCGGGGACGCTACCGCCACTGTGAATGACAACTACCAGTACCTCTTCTCTAACGCCGCGACAAATGAAGGTTCCAACGGCATCTGTCTCATCCATAGCCTAGGTTCTGATTTCTCGCAGAACGGGACATACGTCAACCAATCGGGAGGGTGGTTTAGCAGGAAGTTCTTTGTGGGAGACGACCCCAGTGGCCAGGCCTCTCCGCGGGTGTTTTTCTGCATCATCGACAGTAACGGCACAACGATTTTCCAGATTCCGACCGGTGAGGGCGCCAAAGCGCACTGGGCGGGAATCCGGCGGAAAAGCGCCGACATGGTGCTACCCGCCTCCTTCACATCGCTGAGCCCACCCGCTACTGGCGCCTGTGCGGATCCGTCCTCCTTCTGCGCAGTCTTCATGCCTTCCTGCGCCGCATCTTCCCCGGCCGATGTAGGCACGTACAACTGCCCGACAAACGGGCTCAATGCAGGGTGGTGCGGCAACTTTGTCCGTAACACCCTTGTGAGCACGGGTAACGTTTGGGGGAGCACCCCTGCCTTCGGCGGCGCCGTGGAGTGGACGACCGAAATGGAGACCTCCTCGAAATAGCGCGAAGGTATTGCTCTTGCATTTTGAGCGACCACCTTAATCCTAGTCTTGGCGGAGGCGCCCCCGCAGCATAGACCGATCGGCGCGCTGGACCGCATGCAGCCGCCGCTCCGCATGAACCGTCTCAGGCTTCAGTCGCGCTGCAGGCTTCCTTGCCTAGCTGCGCCTCGCGCAAGCAAACGTCGCTCATGGCAGGCCTGTGCTCTGGGTCCTCCTCCAGCATCTGTGGGATCAGCTCGCGGACGAAGCGCGGGTAGGGCTGCGCCCACCGCGGGGAGGTGAACTCCAGCGGGCCACGGCATGGGGCGGCGGCGCCTTCTGCTTGCGCCGCCGATGTCTCTTCCACTGTGCTGTCGAAGGGGAAGAGCCGTTCAATCAAGCAGAAGAGCACGACGCCCGTGCTCCAGACGTCATTTCCCTTGCAGCAGCGCCCCATGAGCGCTTCCGGCGCAGCGTAGGCCCGTGTCCCCCCAAATCGTGCGAAAAGGGGCTCGGGGGCGAAAAGCGCTCTCGAAAAGTCGCAAAGGACTGGGTGCCCGTCGTAGTCCAGGAGGATGTTCTCTGGCTTCACGTCCCTGTGCACGAGGCCGAGGCGGTGGCAATAGGCCACGGCGGAGAGAACTCCGCGCGAGCATATCTCGATAGGGACGTCCAGCTCGTCGAGGAGCGCGCGCATCAGATCTGTGGGGTAGCGTCGGAAACGTAGAGCCTGCGCGTCGGGTATCTCCTCGAGCATGGAGAGAATAGAGGAGTGCCTCGGGATCTGCCGCAGGATGCCCGCCTCATGTGCGAAGCGGGCCGCGCTATGGAAACGCTTCCACGCAAAGTGCCCCCGGAGCTCCACGACAGCATCCGCGCCGCTCCGCTGTGAGCCCAAGTCCTCCTCGCGCACAGCCATCTCCCAGCCGGGGCGGCGAGCGAGCAGAGGCGAACGAGACCTCTTTGCTCTTGGCGCCGCTGCCGCCAACGCCATGGACTGAACTTGCGTCGCGAGAGCAGCTCAGGCTGACCCTGCATCCACAAAAAAGGACGACGGTGCGCGCAATGGAAGCCGGACGCGACATCAAGGCCCTCACGGCCAACCGACTGCGTGCGCTGTACCAGTGGCACTCCTCGAGCCTGTCCTGCGAGGTGCTCGGGTCGGGAAAGTATGGCACGGTGTATGCGGCTGGCGGCGACCGAGCGTCGGTCATGAAAGAGAGCGTCACCAAGGGCGCTAGACCCAGCTTGCGCAAGCAGGCTTTCCGAGAGCACGTGATTGCGCTTCTACAGTCTCTCATGGTTCTTGAAGGCTGCACTCCCCACCTCCCGCTCCACTACGCCGTCTCCATAAGCGCCTGTGGCCCCTGCATGCGCGGCAATATGTTCATGGAGAGGTTCTCGGGTTCGCTAGTTGATCTGGCAGCAAAGTGTCTACGCAGCGATGAAGATTGGGTTTGCCTCCTCTTTCAGCTCTTGTCCACCTTTGCGGCGCTTGGCGCTGTGTTTGGCATCAGCCACAACGATGCGTACCCGCGCAACATCCTTATCAGCCAGGACACTCGGGCGCAGCGCGTCGTCTACCGATGCGGGAGTGCCACGTATGCGCTCCGGTGGCCCTTCTTTGCCGCTGTCACCGACTTCGGCATCGCCACGTCTACTTCTCTCATGGGAGCTCTCCAGTGCCCAGAGGTCTCGGACGGCCTCGTCGATCTTGAACCGGCCTCAGACTTTGGCTCGGCGGCCCCCGAGCACCACATTCTCAAGTACAAGCGTCTCCCCACCTTCTGCCGGGACGCGTACACCGTCCTGAAGTGGGTCCGCTTCTGCAGCAAGAGCTTACCAGAGGCACCCACTCCCGTGAGGCGCTGGGCTGGGGCCTCCCTGGCTCTCCTCGACAGCGTACGGGGGCAGTGCGACGCCCCAGAGGGGCTGCTCCATTTTGTGCAAGAGATCTTCGAAGATGACTGGCTCCGAGCCTGCGGCCTCTCCCTGAGGCTGAGGGTCTCCAGCACCGAGCCCCCAGACTTCGCCTTCCCAGTTTCTGAGGACCGCAAGGAGGAGATGCTGCGACGGGCGGCCGCCGCCCTGCAGGGTCTCCCATTGCGCGAGGATCCTGAGGCGCGTTCAGCAGTGGCCTCTGGGCGCCCATGCCAGGGAGGAAAGGGAAACGGTCGCAAGCATGACGTCTACCGCTAAAGCCACACTCCCGTGCGACGTGCTCAGCGCGTCTGGCAGCTGGGTCTGCGAAAACCCCGTGCCAAACGGAAAGAATGGAAGGTCTGCGCTCGTGTGGAAGGGGCCACAAAAGACAGAACGCCCAAAGGTGCAGCTGTGCTCACCCGAGGAGACCTGCTACGAGGTCGTTGAGGTGGCCAGTAGTGCGAATGGTGGCGCCTACGGGTACATGGAGGTTCGGCCCTCGACCCAAGCGCAGTACTCACTCCTTGCGCAGCTAGACCAGTACGCCCTCGACCAGGCAAGCACGAAGTGCCAGGAGTGGTTTGGGAAAGTGTTGCCGACGGAGACCATCCGGAGCATGTACCGACCACTCGTCGGCGACGGCGGATGCGTTCGTCTCCGGCTCTCACTGGGCTCCTGCAACGTCTGGTGCGTGCAGCCTGGAGGGCGCGAATACACCGACAGCTGCTTCGAGGACATCGCAGCGGGCTGTCGGGTGCTGCCATGCGTCACGGTGAATGGGATCTACTTCAAGGCCCGGGAGATGGGTCTTTCCCTCACGTGCTCCGACGTCCTTCTCTACCCTTCCAAGAGCTGGCCATTCCATCTCTCGCAGCCGATGAGTCGAGGAGAGTGGCCCGCCGGCCTTCCGGAGCACGAAGACGTCTCGACGGAGCCTCAGTCGACCTTTCCCACACTCGCGCCTTCCCTCCCGCAGGTCGTCGGGAGCGAAGTGTCAACGCGGTGAGGCTCGCTGGCCGTGCGTGACGTCAAGGGTTCACAGCGCAGCCGCGTCGCGTCCTAAACTTTCTCCAGCTGTTGAATAAATGGACCCCGCGTGCGCTGCTTCACGGGTACCGATGCAAGCCTACGCCACTCCCTTCGCAGGCGGGAGTCTTCCCGTCCTCACGAATGCTCCAGCCGGGGGGTGCCGTAGAGGACTGTGCGTCGCTGGGATACTCGTCCTCGGACTTATTGCCATCTGGTTCTTCTCAGCGCCGTCCCGGCGCCGGTCGGGAGCGTTGGAGGCAGACAGCTGCTACGGTGCCGCTCTGCAGGGAGCCGACGTCGCCGGTGCTGGCTATGCCGCGCGCCCAGCCGCGGACTCTCTCGCCCAGAAGGCAGCGGCAGCCGCGAGCGCGCAGGCCGTGCAAGCTTCGTCCCGCCCCTTCAATGAGCCCCAGGGCAGCCTCCCCGCGGCGGATGCGGCACTAACTGCGTCCACTGGGAAATGCACGAACCCTCAGGCGCCAGAGCCGCTTACCTCCACTGCTGGAGTGCGGAACAACACCGAGATGCCGTCCGTGTCGGGCTCTATACCGAAGGCGCCTCGAGTGTCCGGCGCCATGGTCGGCGCGGCCATCTCCGGCTCGCAACTCGATGCCGCGACCTATGGGCTTTCTGAGGACTCCGCCGAGTACTACAAGCACTTCAAGCCAGTCTCCCTGGAGTCGACCATGCCGCTGGGATGGCGCACCGCGGAGAATCCGGGGAAATGCAGCGCTGGCGAGGACGACCTCTACAGCGAATTCAGCCGCTACGCCATCTCCCCCAACCAGATGAAGCGCGCCGAAAACATGCGGTCCGTGCTGCGCCTTAGCGAGATCAGCAGGGACGGGCTCTCTCGCACGCTGGGGCAGCGCTCGCTCCTGCGAGACTTCGTGACGCCTCTGGGCCCTAATCCAATTGGGGACAACGCAATGCTGTGGAACGATAGCAGCGTGCGCCAGAACTACATTGCGAGCGCAACTGGGAGATTCCCAACTGTGGCGGAGAATTGTTAAGGAGGAGCTCTCCCTCTTCCTGCGGGGATGGTTCTCTCTCTATGCTACATGACCTGAACGCCTCCGCCCATGTCGGTCTGTCTTCTTCACTGCATATGATTGCGGGTTGGAGGGGACGGTTCGACCGATGTGAAGGTACAGATCTCCCCACCAGAAGGAGATCCGGTCACGCAGGCATTGGCTGAGTATAGGGGACAGTCTGTCAAATGTCGCGTACGAGAATCACTCCTTCGAGGATCGACGAAGCCGGGGGTCGTCTCCAAAAACCAAATCAGGACGAAGAAGACCCTCTTTCTGGGCCTCGCCCCAAAGTGTGCGCCACTCCGTGGACCCTGCGTGATCTTTCAGCTCCGCGAGCATTGCAAGGTTTGCTTGCACTTCTCTTCGTGTCTGCATCCCCAGAGCCACATGCGTCACTACCTCTGGCATGAAAGCAAATTGGAGCGCGAGCGCCGGTAGTGAAATGTCGCGAGCTGCCGCAGACGCCTCCCAAGCTCTAACTTTCGCATCAAGGGCAGGGTCAATGCTCTTGTAGCGATATGTTCCGCGGCCCCACAATGCTCCAGCGCCAAAGATGCCAGCGTTGTGCACTGCTATCCCACGCCGCTGACATTCGGCAAACAGGCTGTATCCCGATTGATCCAAAAGATTCCAGTTGCCCGCGCACATGATGTTGTCGAAACTTGGGCCCACGCTCTTGGTGACCCAGTCGTGCAGGAAGGACGTCGAGTTCCCTCCAAGAGAGACACTGTTGTACAGCCCGCACTCTTTGAGGCGACGCATTGTGTCCAGCGCAGTCTCAGGCAGTGGCAGAGAGATCCGCTCAACGACCGACTCGTAGATCTCCGTGGCGCCAGGCACCGATTGCAATGCCAGTTCTTGGAGATCGAACAAGTCGGCGTCTTCTCCCCCGCCGCCGCGAGCTTCTTCAAAGCGTTTGGGTGTTCTGCGTCGTGTATCTGGAGCACCTCTATCGTGTTGGTTTTCAAGCGAGTCAAACTCTGTGCGACGCTTACAAGCACACCGCGGGGGGTGTAGTCCCAGAAGACGTCACACGCCTGCTCTGGGAAGAAGAGGCTCTGATCCTCACGGCGGGTTGCCAGGAAACTGGGGAGAGAAGCACTCAGAGCTTTGACGGCGTACCGGCCGCATTTGGTGGCGCATCGACCAGGGAGGGAGTGCGTCCTTAGCACAGTGCCTATCCTGCTATCCGAGAGCCCTGCGGCGTAGTGCACAGCAGTGTCAAAGACCGAGATTCCGCCATCCCAAGCTGCAAGAATTGCTCCTTCAGCGCCTTCATCAGGGACTTCACTGTAGCAGCCGCCGATGAGCCGCCGATGGGCGCGCCTCCAAAGAGGAGCCCAGACGCCAACGGCACGCGAGAGGTGTTCAAATGGAGGAGCTGCAAGTTACCAGCGTGCATAACACATTTGGGGCGGCCGCCCATCCGACCTCCACTCCTTCTAGGGAAGACGACTGCAACACTAGTGGACGCACCTTGTCGAACGCATGGTTCGCGTGCCCTTCGCGGAGCGTCACTTGGTGAAGTCTAGGCAACCCATGCAGGACGTTGCGCGCCGTGAAGCTTTCTTTAGCGTGGCTCTCGTTGTCCGTGCTCTTGTACTGGTGGGGTACTTGCTTCTTTCGCGCGCTTCACAGTACGCTTCTCTGGTGGACGAGACGGGGAGGTTGCGCATGCTGAGCAAGGACGTCCTTGTGGGGTGCTGCGGAGGCCGCTTGTTCCTCGCGGGCAACGTCTTGGTCCGCGTCGGCAAGACCAGAAGGAGGATCTTGTGCGCCCGGCGTGGACTGGAGACGCCGTCAGCGTCCCAAAGTGCAACGACTCCCGGGGACAGGGGTCCCTGATTCTCGGGTCGAAAAGGGGTCGCGGCGCTGTGGGCGAGCAGCAGTCCTTTGCGACGCGCCGTCACCATGCGAAGAGAGCTCGTCGCGGGGGGACTGCGAAGCGACTTCCCTTCGTGGACGCCAAGGGTCGGGTGTGAAGAAGACCCCACACGGAGGATCGTCGGAGCCTAAGTCGTGGGGATGCGCATAGACCGCGTTCGCGCCGCCCCAGCGAGGCTCACGGGTCCAGGAGGTGGCCTTACGAGAGTGTGCCGCCAAGACTTCGTCCAGAGCCGAATTGACTCCTTGCGCGTCGCGCCCTTCCAGCTCTTGTGCGGCAGAGTCTTTTGGCCTGTCGGGGTGGACGGCGACGCGCACAGCCCGACAGCGCTTCTCGACCTCGCTGCGCGGGGCCTGGAGGAGCGCCTCTTCGGAGGCCCAGCCGAGAAGGCGAAGCACCCAGGCTGGTGTCGGAGCTTCTCCTGGGCAGGCGTAGGAGCTTTCCCATGGGTCTTCGTACATTAGCGCCACTGATTTGCTCTGCTGCGCGGAGGCAGCCAGTCCTTGGCGGGACGCACCGCGGGCCAGAGTCTGTGGAGACCTCTCGCAGTTTATCTGCCGTAGGGAAAGAACAGGACCAGGACGCGATGGCCGGCTCCGCGCCAGCTAGCTGCCAAACTTACCCCGGCTGTGAGAACTTAACAGGCGACTGCCTTCCCACTCCCAATGGCACCACGCTGTCCTGCTGCTCCCCGGGGACGGCGCCCACCAGCGCTCCGTTGAGTGGGGCCCAAGCTTGTGCCCTGAATCCGGCATGCAAGCAGCTCGGGCTTACGGGCGACTGCTGCCCGACTTCCTCTGGGACGTATTTGGGTTGCTGCTCAGTCAAGCCCAAGCCACCAACAGGCCCGCCGGTCGGCCCGCCGGTCGGCCCCCCAGTCGGCCCCCCAGTCGGGCCGCCTCTCAGTGGCACCCAATCCTGCGCCCTGAATCCGAAATGCAAGCAGCTCGGGCTTACGGGCGACTGCTGCCCGACTTCCTCTGGGACGTATTTGGGTTGCTGCTCAGTCAAGCCCAAGCCACCAGCGGGTCCTCCTGTCGCTGGGCCACCTGTCCCAGGGCCGCCAACCCCAGGGCCACCGACCCCAGGGCCGCCGGTCGCCGGGCAGCCGATTGGGGGGAAGGCTCCTACACCAAGCGCGCCGAGTTCGTCCCAATGGAATCTGAACAAGCTGAAGGCGTGGGTGCAAAAAAAAACCCGCGATCATGGGGGGAGTGTTTCGCCTACTCATCGTCTTGCTTCTCGCCTAGGTGAAGTGCCTGGAAGATCGTGATTTCGGTCCCTCAAAGTGTTGCTTCGTCCGGTCATTCCGTGACGTCGAGCGCGAAGACGGCCGAAACGGTGAAGGAGCCTTTCCACTCCACAAAAGTCTCGTCCGCAACCGCAGGCACGTCGAGACCAAGCTCATCGAATGCCAACCCCTGAACGCTCACTGAGACGGAGCTCCGACTGTCCGCCAGCGCGGCAATTCGCTCTCCTTCTGCGAGCTCGTAGGTGCCACAGGCCCCTGCCGCCGGCTGCCAGAGGTATTCGAAGACTCTCACATTGTTCGTGCCATCTCCATTATCAGCACCAGGCAGCGCCAGGTTGCCCCCAAACCCACCAGGATTTGGGTGCCGGAACCCGCAGTAGACGTGCACCTGAATCTTCACATCGAATCGCGGAGGACCGTAGGTGGCAAGAGATGGATTGTAACCATTCCAGCTCCAAGAAATCTTCCGCAGAGACGCGTTGTCAGAGATGTTCGCGACTGGGAGGTAGTAGCTCTGGAAAGCTCCCGAGAAAATGTTGAAAGCCCTGGAGTGCTCCTGGCCAGGTGCGCCCCATCCAGGGTACATGAACCCGGCGTACTCCGCATCGTACGTTTGTCTGAGGGTTCCTGACGAGTGGCTAAGGTTCTGGTAAATCGCTGGGAGCCAGTTGTCTTTGCCGCTGTTGTCTGTGACGCCGCTAGCGTCTCTTGAGTCGGGCTCTCCATTGGACCATGCAGCGAAGGTCAAGTTGGTCTCGTGCTGAAGGGCACGCTTGAGTTGGTCGGTTGTGAGCCCTGCAGGTCCCTGCGGCCCCGCAGCGCCAGCTGGGCCCTGAGCTCCGTCAGCGCCGGCTGGGCCCGCTGGCCCCTCTGGGCCTTGGGCTCCGTCAGCGCCGGCTGGGCCTGCTGGGCCCT
>Ga0180432_10000537_pt1 | contig 62953 bp, 43 predicted proteins | sample SS_ome_10_FD_132414 | JGI IMG/M metagenome (GOLD analysis project Ga0180432, IMG submission 132414) | Hypersaline lake sediment archaeal communities from the Salton Sea, California, USA - SS_1_MS_2 metaG | ecosystem: Environmental > Aquatic > Non-marine Saline and Alkaline > Hypersaline >... | reverse complement strand
GAAAAAACCCGTGCACCCCCCTGAGGACTTGAAATTCGATGGTCACCCTGGGGTATTTCCATGAAGGTGAGCTACGAAAAGGAAGGGAGGGACATGACCTACGTACACCGCGAAACGCTCGGGATGACACCCCGTTCCCCACCGCCCTCCAAGGAAGTATAATGCCCGATTCGATTTCCTTTTCGGAGCACCCCCATGATCCGCGATACCGACGTCACACGCGCCATCCTCGACCACTACCACCGCCGCCTCGCCGGCGCCCTCGAGTCCGACGTCCTCGTCGCCGGCGCCGGACCCTCCGGACTCGTCGCCGCCACCCTCCTCGCCGAAAAAGGACTCAACGTCTCCGTCTGCGAGAAACGGCTCGCCCCCGGCGGCGGCGTCTGGGCCGGCGGCATGTTCATGAACGCCGTCGTCCTGCAGCCCGAGGCCAAGGAAATCCTCGAGCGACTCGGCGTCCCCGCCGAGCAAACTCCCGCCGGACTCCTCGCCGCCGACGCCGTCCGCCTCGCCTCCGCCCTGACCCTCCGCGCCCTCGAGGCCGGCGCCCTCATCCTCAACGCCCTCGCCGTCGAGGACCTCTTGATCGACGGCGAACGCGTCCGCGGACTCGTCCTCAACCGACCCTCCGTCGAAGCGGCACGACTCCCCGTCGATCCCCTCACCTTCCGCGCCCGCGCCGTCCTCGACGCCACCGGACACGAGGCCGCCCTCGTCAACGACCTCGTGCGACTCCGGCGACCCCTCTTCACCGAAACCGGCGGCATGGCCGGCGAAGGACCCATGAACGCCGAAACCGCCGAAACCTTCGTCGTCGAGAAGACCGGCGAGATCTTCCCCGGACTCTACGTCTCCGGCATGGCCGTCCAGGCGACCCACGGCGGACCCCGCATGGGACCCATCTTCGGCGGCATGCTCCTCTCCGGACAGAAAGCCGCCCGCCTCATCGCCGAAGACCTGGACAAACGGCGCGACGCCTCCTAACGGCGGCAAGGCCGGAGGAATGCGATTTCAGATTTCAGTCGAAAAACTTGCCGTATCCGGTGCTGCGTTGCTTTCTCGAGCCTGACCCGTCCGACCGGCCCTACAGGCCGCCTGGCCGGCCGGGTCACGCTGATCGAAAGCTGATCTTCGCTGATCTTGGGGAGAGGGGGGACAAGTCTGGTTTGGAGGGCGAGCCTCCTGGCGAGCCGGCTGTGTTTGGGCTCGGGGGCCCGCCGCCGCCTGATCTGCAATTGCATGGGCTATGGCGGGTCCTTCGGAGACCCTCGCCCTCCAAGGCGGTCGTCGATAATGGTTTTTGCTGAATTTTCGGAACAGGGCGACTCTGCCGCATTCGGAAATGACCCATGACCAACGACCAACACCCCCCCCCGCCTTGACACCTCCTTCCTCCTCTGTAACCCTGACCTCGATCGTTCCCGGAGGCCCTGTGGCGAAACCCGAGATCATCCCCGTCGATCCCGAAACGCCCGCCGTGGAGGATCTGGACCGCGTCGCCCGGCGCCTCGCCGAGGGGGACCTCGTCGGCCTGCCCACCGAAACCGTCTACGGCGTCGGCGCCGACGCCTGGAACCCCCGCGCCATGGAACGCTTGCGCGCGGTGAAACGGCGCCCCCCCGGAAAACCCTTCGCCTACCTCATCGCGTCCCCCTCCGACGTCCTCAAGTACGCGTCCCCCATCCCCCCCCTGGCCCACCGCCTCATGCGGACCTTCTGGCCCGGACCCCTCACCCTCGTCCTCCCCGCGAAGGACCCGCAACACGAAACGGTCGGCTTGCGCGTCCCCGGCCTCGCCCTGACCCGCGACATCGTCGCCCTCTCCGGAAAGGCCGTCGCCACGAGCAGCGCCAACCCCGCCGGCGGAGAAGACCCCGTCGACGCCCAGGGCGTGCTCGATGCGCTCGGCGACAGCCTGGACCTCGTCGTGGACGCCGGACCCTCGAAGTTCAAGGCCCCCTCCACCGTCGTGACCGTCCTCCCCGACGGCTTCGACGTGGCCCGGGATGGCGTGATCCCCCGCGAGGAGATCGCCGAACAGGCCACCGTCGACGTCCTGTTCGTCTGCACCGGGAACACCTGCCGGTCCCCCATGGCCGAAGGGCTCATGGCCCTGGCCATCGCCGACAAGCTCGGCGTCTCCACCGACGACCTCGAAGCCTACGGCTTCCGGATCCGCTCCGCCGGCACCGGCGCCTTCGGCAACGGCGCCGCCTCCCGCAACGCGGCCGAGGCCATGGCCGAGCTGGGCGTCAGCCTGGGCTTCCATCGCTCCCGTCCCGTCAGCCCCACCCTGGTCGAAGAAGCCGACCGCGTCTACGTCATGACCGAGCGGCACCGCGACATCCTGCTCGACTTCGCCTCCGCCGACCCCGCCCGGATCCAGCTCGTGGACCCCGGCGGCCAAAACGTCGCCGACCCCATCGGCGGCGACCTCGACACCTACCGCACGACCCGCGACTTCCTCCGCCGGGCCGTCGGAGCCAGGCTCGCGGAGGTGACGGCGCTGCAGCAGCGCACGCCGCGGACGTAGCCTTCTCGAGCCGGATCCCCATGGTCTTTTTCTGATCAACAGGATTCTTCCTGTGAATCAGGGTCGAGGAGACTTGCCGTCAATGGCAATTTATTGTACAATAATCATGGCAAGCAAGGAGGCGCGCCATGAAGAAGGACGTCCACAACTTCCACCTGCCGCTTCCCGGGCCGATGTACGAGAAGCTCCGGCGCGAGGCGGAGAGGGCCGGCGTTCCGGCGACGCGCCTGGCCCGCGAGGCCATTCTCTGGTGGCTTCGGGAAAGGAAGCGGAAGGCGGTCGCTCGCTCCATACGCGAATTCGCCCGGTCGCACGCGGGCGGAGAGCTCGACCTGGACGAGGATCTGGAGAGGACTTCCCTGTCCCATCTTCTGGAGGAGGCGTAGTTCATGGCGGTGAAACGGGGGGAAGTCCACCTGGCGCACCTTTCGCCGCGGTCCGGTTCCGAGCAGAAGGGGCGCCGCCCCGTGGTGGTTCTGTCTCACGACGGTTTCAACGAGACGCCGGGGTGGCGTTCCGTGATCGTCGTGCCCCTTTCGACCTCTTTGGCGCAGTCGAAGCGGGGTCCGACGGCCGTTGCGTTGTCCCGGGGCACGGCGGGGCTGAAGAAGGACAGCGTCGCGGTCTGCCACCAGATCACGACGATCGACCGGGCGAAGCTGAAGCAAAAATTCGGGATGCTGCCCTCTGCGGTCCTGCGGCGCGTCGAGGAGGGCGTGCTCGCGGCCGTGGACCTGCTGGTTTGAACCCTTGCGCCTTGGAAGGTTGTTTTCAGGAGAACATTTTGCCGGCAAGTGACGCAAGTTCTTGAACACAGAGGGATCAGAGGAATCAGAGGGCACAGAGAAGGTTTCCAGTCGAAAGTCGAAAGAACCTTGGATTTTGGATCTTTGCCCCTCTGTGTCCTCTGGGGTCTCTGCGTCCTCTGTGTTGAAGACTTGCCCGCCGTGGTTGCGGCTTTGCGGATCCGGGCTACAATGTTCCCGTTCTTTCGAGGGCGCTTGCATGCGAATCGCAGTGGGCAACGATCATGCCGGCGTGGACGCCAAGCGGGCGGTGGCGGAGGCGCTGGCGGAAGCCGGGCACGAGGCGGTCGACGCCGGCACGGGAAGCACGGAATCCACGGACTACCCCGACTACGCGCGCAAGGTCGCCGGGGCCGTGGCGGGAGGCGAGGCCCAGCGGGGGATCCTGATCTGCGGGACGGGGATCGGGATGTCCATGACCGCCAACAAGGTGCACGGCGTTCGCGCTGCGCTGTGCCACGACGAGTACACGGTGCGCATGGCCCGGCGCCACAACGACGCCAACGTGCTGTGCGTGGGCGCCCGCGTGGTCCCGGCGCCGAGGATCGCCGAGCTGGCCCTGCTGTTTCTCTCCGAGCCGTTCGACGGCGGCCGCCACCAGCGCCGGGTGGACAAGATCATGGACACGGAGAAGGCGTAGGGATTGGGGATTTCAGATTGCAGATTGCAGCGGCTGTCAGGGGCAACATGCTGAAATCTCCAATCTGAAATCTCCAATCTGAAATCGCCCCCCCCCTTCCGGGACCGCCTCTACCACCGCAGGTCCCCCCCCTGGTCGATCCGGTCGATCTTCCAGGCCCCGTCCTCCTTCTTGAAGGCGTAGACGTAGTAGAGGGGACAGGAGGCCGTTCCGCCCTGGGTGACGAGGACCTTGGCCCGGTCGCCCCAGATCTTCTCCTCGACGATCCGGATGGGATGGACGCGGAAGAGCTCCGCCTTGCCGGCCAGGCCGCGGCGCCGGCGCGCCGGTCCCTGGGGGGACCGGTAGGCTTCGATCGCGGCGCGCCGTTCCTTCGTGGCGGTGTCCATCTCGGCCTGCTCGTCCACGGCCAGCACGGCGCGGATGTAGCTCTTCAGGGTCGCCGTCGGGGTGGCGTAGCGGGGATCGACGCCTTGCTTTCCTCCCGCGGAGGCCCAGGCCATGACGGCCACGGTGCCCGCCGCGACGGCGAGCGCGGCGGCCGCGGTCAGGACGGCGGATCCGGCCGCACCCCGGGCCCGCTTCGTCTCGATGATCCGCATGGCGCGCCTCTCTCGATCCGGAACGACGGTACCCTAGGACGGCCGTTTCTGCAAGGGATTCCATCTTGGGCTGAGAACGTCTCGTGGGGGATGGGCGATGGTGGAGGGGGAGAGCGGCTTGTGGTCGAGTGGCCGGGGATCCAGGTGGTTGCAAAGAGGCCGGGGCGCGGCGTAGGATGCACGCTGTGATGAAGGCGGAACGACGTTCTCGCGGCATCGCTCGGCTCGCTGTGCTTTCCGCGGCGCTCCTGCTCGCGGCCGGCTGTTCCGGCGACGGAAACGCCGGAGAAGAGGCCGGGGAGATGGTGCTCCGCGAGTCCCTGGCCCAGTACGTCAAGGGGTTCGACACCTCGCAGGTGGGCGACGTCTACTCGCACCGGGCCCAATCGCTGGTCTACGAGGGTCTGCTCCAGTACCGCTACCTCGAGCGCCCCTTCGCCCTCGAGCCCTGCCTGGCCGTCTCCATGCCCGATGTCTCCCCCGACGGCCTGGTCTACACCTTCGAGATCCGAAAGGGCGTGAAGTTCCACGACGACGTCTGCTTCGACCCGGCGCACGAGACGCCCCGGACCCGGGAACTCGTCGCCGGGGACTTCGTCTACGCCTTCAAGCGGATCGCCGACCGGAAGAACACCTCGACAGGATGGTGGCTTCTGGACGGGCGGATCGAGGGGCTGAACGCGTTCGCCGTGGCCTCGGGCGGCGCCGAGCCCACGGACTACGACCGGGAGGTCGCCGGCCTCCGGGCGCCGGACCGCTACACCTTCGAGGTGAGGCTCACGGGTCCCTTTCCGCAGTTCCTCTACATCCTGGCCATGGCCTACCTCGCCGCGGTGCCGCGGGAGGCCGTGGAGCACTACGGCGAGGAGTTCCTCAACCACCCGGTGGGGACCGGGCCCTACCGCCTGGAGGCGTGGGTGCGCAACCATCACATGGTGTTCGTGCGGAACCCCCACTTCGCGGAAGGGGCGCACCCGGCGAGAAACGGCGTGCGCGACGACCCCCGGCGCCAGTATCCCCTGTCCGGGGAGCCGGGGGACCGGGCGAAGGGGCTTCTCGCGGACGCGGGCAAGGTCCTTCCCTTCTGCGACCGGATCGTCCTCTACGAGATCGTGGAGGACCAGCCCCGCTGGCTGAACTTCATGAAGGGCCGGCTGGACCGCTCGAGCATCCCCAAGGACAACTTCGGCTCGGCGGTGAACATCCGCTCCAAGGATCTCCTGCCCGCCATGGAGAAACTGGGCGTGACGCTGTGGAAGACGCCGTCGCTGGACGTGACCTACACGGGATTCAACTGGGAGGATCCGGTGGTGGGGAACGTGGGGGACGAGGCGCAGAAGCGAAGGAACCTCCTTCTGCGCCGGGCCATGAGCCTGGCCTTCGACGCCGGGGCCCAGATCGAGATCCTGCGGAACGGCCGGGCCATTCCCGCCCGGGGCCCCATCCCGCCGGGCCTTCCGGCCTACGAGGAGGATCTCGAGAACCCGTGGCGCATCCTGGACTACGACGAGGCCCTGGCCAAGGCCCGCGCGCTCATGGACGAGGCCTACCCGGACGGGGCGGAGGTCCCCGTGCTCGTCGCCGAATCGGTCTCGAGCACCACGGGCCGGCAGTACGACGAGTTCTTCAAGGCGTGCATGGCCGACATCGGCGTCGACGTGAAGATCCGCTACAACACGTGGCCCGGCTTCCTCGACAAGGTCAAGCACCGCCGCGCCCAGATCTTCTCGATGGCCTGGCTCGGCGACTACCCGGACGCGGAGAACTTCCTCCAGCTCTTCTACAGCGAGAACGCCTCGCCGGGCCCGAACAACGCCAACTACAGCAACCCGGAATTCGACGCCGTCTTCGAGAAGGCCCGCGTCCTGCCCCCCGGGCCCGAGCGCGTCGAGCTCTACCGCAAGGCCCGCGACATCGTGATCGACGACGGCCCGTGGATCTTCCAGGTCCACCGCGTCGGCTTCGTGCTCCAGCACGCGTGGCTCGAGAACTACAAGCCCCACGACATCGCCGCAGGCGTGCAGAAGTACTACAAGGTGGACGCCGAAAAACGAAAGAGAACCGTGGACGCCTGGTCGAAGGTGCGGGTGATGCCCCTGCTCCTGTTCGGATTGCTCGCGGCCGTCCCGCTCGTCCTGATCGCCGTCAAGGTGCTTCGTACCGAATGATCAGCTACGTCATCCGCCGGCTGCTCTACACCGTGCCCGTGGTGCTGGGCGTGACGCTGATCGTCTTCTTCCTCTTCAACGTGGTGGGCGGCGATCCCGTGGCCGTGCTGCTCGGCAAGAACCCGAAACCCCGGGACGTGCGCGACCTCCGCCGCAAGTACGGCCTGGACAAGCCCCTCTTCTTCAACACCGCCTACCTGCGGGATCTCTCGAAGCGCGTCCCGGAACACCTCGAGCGCGCCGCGAAGGCCGAAGGGCCGGCCCGGCAGGAAGCCCTGCAGCGCATCTTCGACTACGGCGACGCCGCCGTGCCCGCGCTCGTCGACGTGGTGCTGGAGGGCCCGGACGACCTCAAGCCCCCCGCCTCCGAGATCCTCGGCGAGATGACGGGCCACGCCGCCTCCTACCCCGGGGCCCCCGCCGGGCCCAAGAAAGGGAGGGACGACGGGGGGGAAGAGGATCCGGGCGCAGAGAAGGACGACGGGGAGGGGAAGACGTCGCCGGAGGAGGAGGCGGCCGCGCTCGCGAAGGCCCGGGAAGCCTCCCTCGCGTCCTGGCGGACATGGTGGGAGGGGAACCGCGACCGGTACGCGCCGGGCGCCCTCGAGCGGGTGGGTCTTCTCTTCGACGCCCAGTACTTCCACTTCCTCTGGGGGGCGATTCGCTTCGACTTCGGCCGGTCGATGAAGCAGAAGCAGAAGATCGCCGCCATGATCGGCGACGGGATCGGGCCCTCCCTCTCGCTGTCCGTGCCCGCCTTCACGCTCGGCATCCTCTTCGCCATCTACATCAGCCTGCTCTGCGCCTTCTACCGGAACTCCTGGGTCGACCGGGGCATCGTCATCCTGTCGGTGCTGGGAATGAGCCTCAGCATGCTCATCTACATCATCGCCTGCCAGTACCTCTTCGCCTTCCGGCTCAACTGGTTCCCCCTGTGGGGCTACCAGGGCGGCGCCGCGGCCGTCACCTACCTGATCCTGCCGGTCTTCATCTGGGTGCTGGTGGCGCTGGGCTCGGACGTGCGGTTCTTCCGCACGGTCATGCTCGACGAGATCAACCAGGACTACGTGCGCACGGCCAGCGCCAAGGGCCTCACGCACAACAAGGTCCTGTTCAAGCACGTGCTGAAGAACGCCATGATCCCCATCATCACCCGGGTGGTCATCGCGATCCCGTTCCTCTACACGGGCTCGCTTCTGCTGGAGCGCTTCTTCGGCATCCCGGGGCTCGGCAACATGCTGGTGGACGCCCTGCAGAACTCGGATCTCACGGTGGTGCGCGCCATGACCTTCATCGGCGCCATCCTCTACGTGCTCGGCAACCTGGTGACCGACGTCGGCTACGCGCTGGTCGACCCGCGGATACGGCTTGGATAGAAAACGAGCATGAGCGGCGAGACGCCATCGCAGAGTGAAAATGCGCCCAAGGAGGTCGCCGGCGATTCCCTCTGGTCGGACGCCTGGCGCCGGCTGAAGAAGGATCGGATCGCCATGGTCTGCCTGGCCGTGATCGTGGTCTACGTCCTCCTCGGCGTCGGTGTGCAGGTCGCCTCCTGGACCGGCGCCGTGGACCTCGAGGCGCGGGATTTCCGGGCCTCCTACGCCCCCCCCTCGCTCTCGCATCCCTTCGGGACGAACGTCTTCGGCCAGTCGGTGCTGCTTCGCATGCTGTGGGGGATCCGAGTGGCGCTTCTGGTGGGGGTGCTGTCCTCGCTGATCGCCATCCCGATCGGGTCGATCTTCGGGGCGGTGGCGGGGTACTTCGGGGGGATCGTGGACGAGCTGGTGGTGTGGTTCTACACGACGTTCGCCTCGATCCCGAGCATCCTTCTGGTGCTGGCGATCGCGCTGGTCATGGGGGCGGGGATGCATTCGGTGATCGTGGCGATCGGTCTGACGCACTGGGTGGCCATGTGCCGGCTCATCCGCGGGGAGGTGATGAAGCACCGGGACCGCGAGTACACGCTGGCGGCGCGCGCGCTGGGGGCGGGGCACGGGCGCGTGATCTTCTTGCACATCCTGCCCAACGTGCTGCATCTGGTGATCATCAACTTCTCGCTGATGTTCGTCTACGCGGTGAAGACGGAGGTCATCCTGAGCTTTCTGGGGCTGGGCGTGGCGGGCCAGCCCAGCTGGGGGGTGATGATCGACGAGGCGAAGCAGGAGCTGTTCCAGGGGGTGTGGTGGCAGCTGGGGGCGGCGACGCTGGGGATGTTCGGGATCGTGCTCGCCTTCAACGTCTTCGGCGACGCGCTGCGCGACGCTTTGGATCCGAAGCTCCGGCAGTGAGCACCGCAAGAGCATTTCCGGTGCTGCTTTGCTGCTTTATGATCGGAGGCGGACCCTTCTCGCATTTGCCCGCCGGGGGGTGGTTTTGGTAGATTCAATTTTTCGGCGCGCCCGCGGGGCGCAACGGACGACACGATCGCTGGACGGAGGAGAACATGGAATCCGGACGATTCGGAACCCTGACCATCATGGGCATCGTCGTGCTCATCGTCTTCTCGGTGATCCTGACGATGCAGAAGGACAACGTGGAGCGTTTCCTCCTGGACAACAAGGAGACCATCGCCAGCGTGGAGGAGGAAACGCAGGGCATCTCGCGGAAGGTGGACGACCTGAAGCGGCTGGAATCGCGCCTGGTGGAGATCGAGGGGAAGCTGGACGGGGTCGAGGAGAACGCCCGGCGTCTGGAGCGGCTGGCGGGGCAGGTGGAGACGCTGGCCGATGTCCGCGTGGTGCAGGCGCCGGCTTATTACCCGCCGGCGGGAAGCAGGGCCCAGGCGCCGCCCGTCCGTCCCCCGGCGGCCGGCGAAGAGGGGGCGCCGACGTTTTCGGAGGCGGAGCCCGGCGGCTCGCCCGGGGAGGAGGCGGCGGCGGGGGGCGAGGAGGACGCGGGCGCTTCCGGGACGGGGACGCCGGGATGGCTGGCGGCGCATCGCACGTGGAAGGAGACGCTGGTGGGCCGGAAGCTGAAGCCGGAGGAGATCGACCGGCTGTGGGCGCCGGGTCCGGACGGGGTGATCCGCCCGGTGGCGCCGCGGGACGCGACGTGGCGCAAGGCCTCCCGTGAGGGCGGCGAGATCCACCGCCGTCTGACGACCGATCCCAAGGGGTTCAACCCGTTGACGGAGAACTCGGCGGACGTGTCGGAGATCTACAGTTACTGCACGAGCTCGCTGTGCCGGCGCCGGCTGGACGACCCGGATGTATGGGAATACGACCTCGCCGTCTCGGCCGAGATCTCGAACGACTACAAGACCTACACCTTCCGCATCCGCCCCGGCGTGCACTGGCGCGTAGAATGCCTGGATCCCTCGGATCCGATCACATCCTGGGTCCACCAGGCGGACAGGGAAGTGACGTCGCGGGACTTCAAGTTCTACGTGGACATGGTGCTGAATCCCCAGGTCCAGGCGGAGCATGCCCGGCTCTACTACAAGGAGATCGACTCGGTGGAGGTGGTGGACCGGTACACGTTCAGGATCCACTGGAAGAAGAAGACCTACAACTCCCTGTCCGTGAGCCTCGGCCTCGCGCCCCTGCCGTACTTCATCTACGCGCGCGACGAATACGGCGACGCCTTTCCGGAGGAGACGCTGGGCAAGTCGTTCAACGAGCACTGGTTCAACAACATGATCTGCGGCTGCGGGCCCTATGATTTCGTCGAGTGGCGGGAAAGCCAGGCGGTGGTGATGGAGGCCAACCCCGAGTATTACGGACCCCGGCCCTACATCCAGAAGATCCGGTTCAACATCATCCGCGACGACGAGGCGGCTTTTCTGCTCCTGCAGTCACCCGGGAAGGAGAACCGCATCGATTTCGGGCACATCACCCGCACCCAGTACAAGAAGCACTACCGGGAGAAGAAGGAGGAGGGGGCGCTTCCGCTGTTCTCGGAAGCGGGCACGGGCGAGCGGTCCTCGAAAGACCTCGAGATGAGCTATTACACGAGGCTCGGCTACAACTACATCGGCTGGAACCTCGAGGACCCCCTCTTCACCGACAAGCGGGTCCGCCAGGCCATGACCCACGCCTTTCCCCGCCAGCTCGTCCTCGACACGATCTTCGAGGGGCTGGGCGACGTGGTGAGCGGGAATTTCTACCTCCATGGACCGGACTACAACCACGACATCCAGCCGCTGGCCTTCGACCTCGACGCCTCCCGGGCCCTCCTGGCCGAGGCGGGCTGGGCCGACATGGACGGCAACGGCGTGGTGGAGAAGAAGATCGCCGGCGAGACGAGGGAATTCCGGTTCAAGATGCTCATCTACGCCAACAGCGACGCGGTGCAGAATATGTGCAACCTCTTCAAGGAGCAGCTCCGCAAGGTCGGCGTGATCCTGGACGTGCTTCCCCTCGACTGGGCCCTCATGCAGCAGAAGATGCAGAACCGCGAGTTCGCCGCCTACACCGGCGGATGGGCGCTGGCGTGGGAGTCCGATCCCTACCAGATCTGGCACTCGGAAATGGCCGATACGCCGAAGTCCTCGAACTTCGTCTCGTTCCGCAACGAGGAATGCGACCGGATCATCGAGACCGCCCGCGAGACCTTCGATCCCCAGAAGCGGCACGCGCTCTTCCACCGCTTCCACGAAATCATCCACGAGGAACAGCCCTACACGTTCCTGTTCTGCACAAAATCCATCCCCGTGTGGTGGGACTACGTGAACCCTGAATTCTATCCGGCACGGCCCCAGGCCTTCGGCCACAGGTGGTACCTGGAGAGGTAGCGCCCCCGGAATCGCGGAGATACGCCGGCGATGCAGACCTATCTGATCAAGCGGTTCCTGCTCATGATCCCGACGATCTTCGGGATCTCGCTGGTCGTCTTCACCGTCATCAACCTGGCGCCGGGCGAGCCGGCCGCCATGAGCGCCACCGGCGGCGATACCGGCAAGGCCCTCTCCAGCGACCAGGCCGCCTCCGCCGAGTCCTACCAGATCTTCAAAAAACAGTTCAACCTGGACAAGCCGCTCCTGCTCAACTTCCGCCCCTGGCTCGAAACGGAGACCGTCGAGCGCGAGGTGCGCGACTGGCTCCTGGGCTCGGACAAGGAACGGATCGCCGCCTACGGCACCCTGACGGACTGGGGCAAGGACGCCGTCCCCCATCTCGTCTCCATCCTCGAAAGGAAGCGCAAGGAGGCCCCCCGCCTCGAGGGCGAGGACCGGAAGCGGAACACCTCCCTGCAGGCGGCCATCCTGCGCCTGCTCTCCCTGAACACCCTCACCGACGTGGAGGAGGTGGATTCGGCCGAGGGCGAGGAACTCACCGGGGCCCAGGAGGACACGATCAACCTCAACAAGGCCATCCAGGTCGAGAACAACCGCCTCCGCGAGCGCGCCCTCCCCGAGGACAAGGAGACCACCGAGGAGCAGATCGAGGCGGTGGGACGGCTCTGGATCGCCTGGTTCCGCGGCCGGAAGGCCCTCGGCGACCTGCCGCCCCAGCGCGCCGGGACGGAAGACATCCAGGCAGCGTTCGGAAAAGCCCGCCAAGACGGGGAGATCCGGAGCCTGCGAAGCGCCGGGAAAACGACCGGCAAACAGCGGGGGGCCGCCGGCATCGAAGCGCTCGTCGACTGGGTGTCGTCGATGCCCCTCGAGGACCTCTTCGAGGCCACGATGTTCGCCGTCCCCGCGCTCGACGCCATGCTTCCCCGAAAGCAAGATCCCCTCCCGGTGGAACGCACGGAGCACAGGAGCCTCCTCAAGGCCCTCCGGGCAGGCGCCGGCAAGGAGTGGCGGGACGTACGCCTCGAGCGCCTGCGGGAGCGCTGGACCCTCTGGTGGGGGGGGCGCGAGGCGCGGTTCGAACGAGCCACACCCGAGAAGATCTCGACGCTGTTGTTCGAGACCCGCTTCGCCCAGTACTGGTACAACCTCGTCCGGCTGGATTTCGGCGAGTCCCTGCAGTACAAGGACAAGAAGGTCATCGACCTCATCCTCAAGCGCCTGAAGGTCTCCATCACCTTCGCCCTGTCGAGCTTCCTCCTCGCCTATCTCATCTCGATCCCCATCGGCGTGTTCTCCGCCGTCTACAAGGACTCCGTGGCCGACCGGGTCGTCACGCTCATCCTGTTCGCCCTCTACTCCCTCCCCAACTTCTTCACCGCCGTGCTGCTGCAGCGCTACCTCACCATCGGCGACCCCTTCAACCTGTTCCCCACCACCGGCTTCGAGAGCGCCGGCGCCCAGAACATCCCCTTCTTCGACTACGTCCTGGACGTGGGATGGCACATGATCCTCCCGGTCTTCTGCCTCTCCTACATGTCCTTCGCCACGCTGTCCCGCTACATGCGCTCGGGGCTGCTCGACGTCATCCGCTCCGACTACATCCGCACCGCGCGCGCCAAGGGCCTCTCCGAGTGGGTGATCATCTTCAAGCACGCCCTGCGCAACGGCCTCATCCCCATCCTCACGCTGGTGGGCGGCATCCTTCCCGTCCTCATGGGCGGCTCCGTCATCCTCGAGAAGATCTTCAACATCCCCGGCATGGGACTGCTCATGCTCGACGCCATCTTCCAGCGCGACTACAACATCGTCATGGCCGACTCCCTCATCGTCGGCCTCCTCGTGCTCTGCGGACTCCTGCTGTCCGACATCCTCTACGTCCTGGTCGACCCGAGGATCAGTTTCGAATGACACACGAAGACCCAAATCGGCCGGACCCGGATCCCCCGCCGGAGGAGGGAACGCCGGAACTCCCGGATGCCGGGGAACCAGCCGGCGCCCCCCCGCCCGAAGAGCCCGGCGCCGGCCCCCACGTCCCGGGGGGCCCGGACGAACCCGGCCCCTCGGCCGACCAGCGGCCCAGCCTCAGCTACTGGGCCATCGTCACGGGCCAGTTCCGCCGGAACCGCCCGGCCGTCTGGGCCCTGCGCATCGTCGCCGTCATGTTCATCCTGGCCATTCTCGCCCCCATCCTCTCCTCCCGCATCCCCTTCCTCTACGTCGACCGGGTCCGACAGACCCTCTCCGAAGGCGATCGCGTGGAGGTGGGCTCGCTGACCTTCACCGTGACGAAGAAACCGCGAGAGGAAAAGGAACAACCCGTCGAGATGGAGGAACCCACCGGAAGCGAGACCCGGGAAGAAGACGCCCCGGAACGAGGAACCTTCTACCACCTGAGACGGGAAGATACGAAAAAGGAGATCCTCGTCGTGGAAGGCCTCACGGTCGGCGCCTCCGACGAGGCCCGGATGACGGCGCCCGACGCCGGCCTCGAGGACGTGCACGCCTCCTTCGGTCTCTTCGCCGGCCGGCCGTACGTCGTGGACGAAGCCGCCCGGCGCCGGACCTGGTACCTGAAGGCGGGGGACCGCGTGGAGATCGAGGGCCGCGCGTTCGAAATCCTCCAAAGCAAGGACGGCTGGTTCCTCGATGGCGGGCGGGGAAAGGAGGCGCGGCTGCATGCCTGGGGCGTTCCGGGCACCGACGCCCCGCTCGTCGTGGCCGAGGGGAACGAGGATCTGAAGGAGACGTGCTACGCGTTCGAGATCCATAAGGGGCGGCCCGTCCTGCGGCTCGTGGGGGGGGAGGAACGCGTCCTCGTCGACGGCCGGGAGGTGCACCCGGCGGACTCCCCGTTCGCGCTGACGGCGGGGAACCGCCTCAGGGTGGGACCGGACCTCTTCACCGTCGAACAGCAAGGGGACGGGTACGTCCTCGCCCCCCCGGGCGAGGGGCCGCGCTGGGCGCTGAAGGACGGCCTGTTCATCGGCGTTCCCCGGCGGCGCCTCGTGGAGGGGCCCGGCGGCGAGCCGTCGGCGGGCTTCGGCCTGCACCGGGGGCGCCCCTTCGTGACGCGTTTCGCGGCGGAAGCCGAGGTTGCGATCAACGGGAAGGCCCGGGGGCGGCGGACCGTGAAGGTCAACGGCGAATGCGTCGGGGAGACCACCTTTCCCTTCTTCTCGACGCTCTTCGACCGCAACGAATACGAGATGAACGTGGACCGGTTCTTCAACTTCATGATCCTGGGGGTCCCGATCCTGCTGCTCCTCTACTGGCTATGGGGGCGGGCGGCGTCGCGGCTGGGGATCGGGCTTGCCCGGATCCGCCTGGCCGGCGCGATCGCGGCGATCGCGGTTCTCGCCGGCGGGTTCGCCCTGATCTCCCTGAAACCTCTCAGCCACCCCTACCGGGACTACAAGCAGGAGATGCTGCGCCAGGGCGCCCGCCTGGGGACGGTGCATCCCGTGCTGAGGGGACGGCACAGCTGGGGGCTCTTCCCGCCGATCCGCCGCTTCTACCGGGACCAGAACCCCGACATCCGCCTGAAGGCCCCCTGGAAGGACGTCTCCCGCCGGCACGCCCTGAAACCGTTCCTGGCGAACGACATCTGGATCCCGGAGCCGGAGAAGAAGTTGAAACTGGCGGAGCTGGGCTTTGTCGCCGGCACCGACATGGAGGGGCGCGACGTGTTCACGCGGATGCTGTACGGCACGCGCATCTCGCTGACCATCGGCGTCTTCGCGGTGTCCATCTACGTGGCGATCGGCATCTTCCTCGGCGGGCTTGCGGGGTTCTTCGGCGGCTGGGTCGACATCATCCTCCAGCGGTTCATCGAGATCATGATGTGCTTCCCCTCCTTCTTCCTCATCCTCGCCCTCATCGCCATCCTGGAGAACCGCTCGATCTTCTACATCATGCTGATCATCGGCGTGACGCGGTGGACCGGCGTGGCGCGGCTTGTGCGCGGCGAGTTCCTCAAGCAGAAGACCATCGACTACGTCGTGGCCGCACGCGCGCTGGGGGTCTCCAAGTTCAAGATCATGTTCAAGCACATCCTCCCCAACGCCCTCTCGCCGGTCCTGGTCTCCGCGACGTTCGGCATCGCCGCCGCCATCATCATCGAGGCGAGCCTGAGCTTTCTCGGCCTCGGCGACACGCGGGCTCCCTCCTGGGGCCAGATCCTCACCGCCGGAAGGGTCTCCCAGGAGGACTACCTCATCCTGATCCCGGGCTTCGCCATCTTTTTCACGGTCACCGTGCTCAACCTGGTCGGGGAAGGCACGCGCGACGCCCTGGACCCGAAACTGAGACAGTGAAACATGGCCCATGGAGAGATTGGAGATTTCAGATTGCAGCCGCGAGCCGCTGAAATCCCTGCGGCTGGAATCTGACGTCCACAAGGGTCCCCGGGAATCGAAGCCTCCGAGAGGTGCGCATGGATGACAACAGCGAACCCGAAGCCCGGCCCCCGGCGGACACGGAAGCGCCCGCCGAGCCGCTCATCAGCATCGAGAACCTCAAGACCTGGTTCTTCACCGACGAGGGCGTGGTCAAGGCGGTCGACGGCGTCACCTACGACATCCCCAAGGGCCGGACGCTCGGCGTGGTGGGCGAGTCGGGCTGCGGGAAGTCCGTCACCGCCCTCTCCATCCTCCGCCTCATCCCCGACCCCCCCGGCAAGATCGTCGAGGGGAGGATCCTCATGGAGGGCGAGGACCTGCTCGAACGCGCCGAGAAGGAGATGCGCAAGATCCGCGGCAACGACATCTCCATGATCTTCCAGGAGCCCATGACCTCCCTCAACCCCGTCTTCACGGTGGGCGACCAGATCATGGAAGCGATCATCCTCCACCAGAAAAAGTCCCGCAAGGAAGCCCGGGACATGGCGATCGAGTTCCTGGATCTCGTCGGGATCCCCTCCGCGGACGTGCGCATCGACGAGTACCCCCACCAGATGTCGGGCGGGATGAAGCAGCGCGTCATGATCGCCATGGCCCTGTCATGCTACCCCAAGCTGCTCATCGCCGACGAGCCCACCACCGCCCTCGACGTCACCATCCAGGCCCAGATCCTCGACCTCATGAACCGGCTCCAGAAGGAGTTCGGCATGTCCATCCTCCTGATCACCCACGACCTCGGCGTCGTGGCCGAGATGGCCCGGGACGTGGTGGTCATGTACGCCAGCAAGATCGTCGAGTCGGGCTCCGTCGTGGACGTCTTCAAGAACCCCGTCCACCCCTACACCCTCGGCCTGTTCAAGTCGATCCCCATGCTCGGGGAGAAGAAGGAGACGCTCGACGTGATCCCCGGCATCGTCCCCAACCCCCTCTACTTCCCCTCCGGGTGCAAGTTCCGAACCCGCTGCCCTCTGGCCCAGAAGGAATGCCTCGAGGAGCCGCCGCTGGAAACCGTGGCCCCCGGGCACCAGAGCGCGTGCTGGTTCAACGACATCGCCCGGGAGGCCCTCGCGGAGAGGTTCGAGCGCCCGGCGGGGCTGGGGGAGAGACCGGCGTAGGGGGAAGGATCGAGATGTTTTGGATTCGTGCAGGTATGGATTTGTGGAAGGCTTTTTCCGGGTCGCCGTTTGTGGGAGGCGAATCCTCCGGTACAACCGGAAGTCCGGCGATCCGCGACCGAGGGTTCGCCGTGGTCCCGGACCTCAAGCCCGGGTGGCCCGGGACACGCGCCTCCCACAAAAGGTTCCTTTGCTTTGTGCCTTCGGGTCTTCGCGCCTTCGTGTTGTAAGATCTAGGACGGCGGCCTTGCTGCTTTGGGGATAGTGCCATGCAGAACGATCCGAGCGCCGGCAACGGCAACGTTCTGATCGAGGTCCGGAATCTCAAGAAGTACTTCCCCATCCGCAAGGGGGTCTTCTCGAGGACGGTGGGGTTCGTCAAGGCAGTGGACGACGTCAGCTTCTACGTCAAGCGCGGCGAGACGCTGGGGCTGGTGGGCGAGTCCGGTTGCGGCAAGACCACCGCCGGGCGTTGCCTCTTGAGGCTCATCGAGCCCACGGAGGGCGAGGTCTATTTCGAGGGGGAGCCGATCCGGGCCATGGGCGGCCGGCGCCTGCGCCACTACCGGCAACGGATGCAGATCATCTTCCAGGACCCGTATTCCTCCCTGAACCCGCGGATGACGGTGGCGGGGATCGTGGGAGAGGGGCTGGCCGTGCACGGCGTGGCCCGCGGGGCCGAGCGGCGGAAGATGGTGAAGGAGATCCTGGAGCGCGTGGGCCTGTCCGAGGCGCACATCAACCGCTACCCCCACGAGTTCTCCGGCGGCCAGCGACAGAGGATCGGAATCGCGCGGGCGATCGCCCTGAACCCCGATTTCATCGTGTGCGACGAGGCCGTCTCCGCGCTCGACGTCTCGATCCAGGCCCAGATCATCAACCTCCTGCAGGGCCTCCAGCAGGAGCTGGATCTGAGCTACCTCTTCATCGCGCACGACCTCGCCGTGGTCGAGCACATCTCCCAGCGGGTGGCAGTGATGTACCTGGGCGAGATCGTGGAGACGGCGCCGAGCGTGGAGCTCTACAAGAACCCGCTGCACCCCTACACGAAGGCGCTGCTCTCCGCCATTCCCGTCCCGGACCCCACGCTCGACAAGAAGCGCATCCTGCTCGAGGGCGACGTGCCCACGCCCATCAACCCCCCGCCGGGATGCCGGTTCCACACCCGTTGCCCCTACGCCATGCCCGGATGCAAGCGCTATCCCCCGCCCGTGACCGACGTCGGCAACGAGCACACCGTGCGCTGCTTTCTCGTCGGCGGCAAGGAGGAGGCGGAAGCCGCGCTGGACCAGCGGGGCGAGGCGCCCCCGGCGTGGGAAACGCCGTAGATTTCAGATTCCAGTCCCTACCCGGCCACGGCGATCCCTAAAAGCGGATCAGCCCCGCGGTGATGTTGTCGTGGCCGCCGCTTTTGTTGGCGAGATCGACGAGCGCGTCGCACGCGGCCTGCAGGTCCTCCCCCTTGTCCCCCAGCGTCCAGGCGATGTCCTTTTCCGAGACGTAGTCGGACAGGCCGTCGGTGCACAGCAAAAAGAGGTCCCCCGCCCTGCGGCGGACCTTTCTCACGTCGCACTTGACCTCGGGATGCTGGCCCAGGGCCCGGAGCACCACGTGGCGGAGCGGGTCCCGGCGGCGTTCCTCCTCGGAGCGGGAGAAGAGGCCGAAGAGCCTCTTGGATTCCGCGACGGAATGGTCGCTGGTGACCCGCTTCAGCCGGCCGCGCCGGAACCGGTAGGCGCGGGAGTCGCCGACGTGGAGGACGGCGACGGAACGGCGGGCCGCGCTGAGGGCGACCAGGGTCGTGGCCATGTCCGGGGCCGAGGGCTTGGAGGCGACCTTGTAGATGGCGCGGTTGGCCTTCTCGAGCAGGTACTCGAGGAAGGCCGTCTCCTCGTCCGGGTCGCGCCGGTCCCAGGCGGGCCGGTTCCTGAATCCCTCCCGGAACACGGACACGGCCATGGAGGCCGCCGTCTCCCCGCCGGCCTGCCCCCCCACGCCGTCCGCGACGACGAGAAGACCCGCCTCCTCGTGGGTGGCGAAGGCGTCCTCGTTCCGGGTGCGGACGATCCCCGTGTCGGTTCGGCCGGCGATCTTCACGGTTTCCTGATGACCAGGCGGACGTTGTCCGCTTCGACCTTGACGGATACGTTGTCCTCGTCCGCGGCGGCGAAGACGCCCGACCACATCTCGCCCGTGCGGAAGGCACGGCGGAAATGATCGCTCTCGTAGGGGTCCCCCAGGGGCTCGCCGTTGAGGTAGAGGCGGATCTTGTAGACGTTGCCCCGCTCGCTCTCGTCGTCGGGGTGGACCTCGATCGCCAGCCGGTTGCCGCCGGACTCGGTGACCGGCCAGGGCCCGAAGGTCAGGACCTCGCGCCACCGGGAAATCTCCACGTCGTACTCCCAGAGCGCCAGCTGGCCCTTGAGGTTCTTGCCCAGGCGGATGCCCGCCCGGATGTCGCCCTGGCTGCGGCCCGTCTGCACGCGGTAGGCGATGAAGATCCCCGCCTCGAACAGGGAGATGTCCTTGGCGAAAAGATCCGACTCGTACTTCACGAACCGCGAGGCCTGCACCTCCCTCTCGAGCCGCGTCTCGCCCGGACGGCGCTGCAACCCTTCGATGAGGACCCGGCCCTTGTGGATCCGGATCACGGGACCGAAGCCCTCCCGCTGTTCCCACTTGCGGGCGATCTGGTCGGAATCGTCGCGGTCGAAGCCGTCCTTCCATTGCACCTTGCCGCGGTTCGCCTCGATCTGGGCGACGACATTCTCCAGGTAGGCGTGCACGGGAGGCGGAAGGCTCCCCCCCTCGTCCTCCAGCAGCCGCTTCATCTTGATGTACGCTTCCTCGTCGGAGTCCGGCTCGTAATAGAGCGCGTAGAAGCGACCCGCGCGCGCGATGGCATGGGCCGGGTCGTTGTCCAGGGCGCGCTCGAAGGCCTCGCCCGCCCGCGCCCGCTCCCCCGCCTGCGCGTACGCGATCCCCAGCTCCGCCAGCCAGTCCGCCACGTCCCCCCCCAGCGTCAGGGCCCGCTCGAAGTACCGGACGGCGTCGCGGCTCCTCCCGTCCTTCAGCGCCAGCCGCCCGAGTTTCACCAGCCCGTCGGTGAAGTCCGGATCGGCCTCCACGGTGTCGAGAAAGGCGCTCCGCGCCCGCGCCTCGTCGCCCGCGCGAAGATGGAGAACGCCCAGGGCGTAGTGGGCGTCGGGGGCGTCGGGCTCGATGCGGCAGGCCTTCTCGTACGCCTCCCTGGCGTCGCCGAAGCGCCCCTGGACCTCCCGCAGCCGCCCCACCCCGATCCAGGGAAAGGACGACGTGGGATCCAGGCCCGCCGCGGGCCGGAGGTAGCTCTCCGCCTTGTCCGGGGACCCTTCCCGGATCAGACAGAGCGCAAGGTTCACCATGGCCCGGGACTTGACCGGATCGAACTCCGTGGCTGGCCCCCAGGGATCGGCGGCTTCTTCCTCTTCGCCTCCCGCCGGCGGAACCCCCTCCGCCCCCGGCTCTCCCCCGCCTCCCTCTTCCTCACCGACCCCGGCCTCGTCTCCGGACTCTTCTTCTCCCTCGTCTCCAGCGAGATCCCCCTCCGCCGGCGCGGACGCCACGTCGGATTCGGTGATCTCGATGACCTCCATGAACTTCTGCTTCGCCAGCGGGATCTCCCCGTTGAGGAAGTAGACCGAACCCAGGGCGTTCTTGATCCGCTTGTCGTCGGGCAGCGTGTAGGCGGCGTCCTCGAAACTCTGGCGCGCCGGCTGGAGTTCTCCCAGCTTGAGCTGCGTGCGGCCCAGCGTCCACAGGGCTTCGGCCTTCTCCTCGGCCGTGTAGGCCTGTTCCTTGGCCTCGGCCAGACGGCCCTTCGCCTCCTCGAACCGCCTGAGACCCAGATAGAGCGACCCCAGACCCAGCAGCGAGGCGAAATGCTTGTCGTTTTGCGAAAGGGCCTCCCGGTAGGTCTCCTCCGCCTCCGCCGTCAGGCCCAGACGCGCGTACAGGTCCGCGATCCGGGCCAGGAGTCTTTCCGGATCGGGAAACTTCTTCTCGAGCCCCGACCGGTAGAGTTCCAGCTCCTCGTCGAACTTGAAGCGCTTGCGGAGAAGGTCGCCCAGGCGGAGATAGACGTCCACCATCTGCCTCACCACGGCGCCGGTCTCCCCCTCCTTGCGCCGGCCGATCTCCAGCGCGCGGCGCAGCAGATCCTCGGCGAGATCGAGGTACCCCTTCTCCTCGCACTGCTTCGAGGCCTTCACGAACCCGTTGACGTCCTCGTAGCTCAGGTCGGGAAGCTTCCTGAACTGCTTGCGCCAGACCTCCTCCTCCGTCTGCTCGAGACGGTAGCCCACCTTCGCCGGAAGGACGCGCAAAACGATCCCCTTCGAGTCCCCCACCTGCACGTCGAAAATCCACATCCCGTTCGGCGTGACCTCGAATCTCCCCTGTTCGTCGCGGCGGAACTCGCCCTTCCAGACCGTCTCCGGCTTGTCCTTGTAGAACAGCTCGTCGTACTCGCGGACCTCCAGGTCCTCCTCCGGAATCGGGTCCTGGGCCCCGGCGGGCAGGGAAGCCGCCGCGAGCACGACGCCGAGAAGCGCGATCGTCAGGTAGGTCTTCTTCATGGCCTCGATCCCAACCCTTTCCTGTCTGCCATTTCCCTTGAACGATTGACGATTTCCCCCTTCCCCATCCCGCCTTCCCCTCCCCCTCCCCACGCGGTCAGTACCGCCGTCTCCCCCACTCGTCCTCTTCCTCTTCCAGGTCCTCCTCCTCCTCCTCCCCTCCCTTGACCGTGAGATCGATCGTCTCCACGGGAAGCTCTTCCTCGAGGACCTTGAGCTTCGCGCCGCCCAGTCCGGGTCGCGGGCTCGGGAGAACGCGCGTGAGCCCCGGAAACGGAGGCAGGGCGAGCTCCGCCAGGGGGAGGGGTTCGGTTTCCCGCTTGGGCGCGAAGGGATTCCGGGCCTCCTCCCGGAAGAACCCCAGTTCGTCCTCGGAGGTGAACAGGAGGGGCTCGGCGTGCGAGACGTCGAGCGGGGTGACGCGCCGGTGCTCCCGGGCGGGCGGCTGGAACACCTTTTCCGGCATCCACCGGTTCACGGCGAGGTAGACCCCCAGCGCCAGGAGGCCCAGCGAGGCGACCAGCGTCCATTGTTCCTTGTTCATTCGTATTCCTCCTCGCCGAGTTCTTCCATCTCCTGCTCCTCGATGGTCAACGGTCCCAGGCGGACCTTGGCGGTCACCAGGGAGTGGTCGGCCTCGGGATCGGAGGGGGCCGAGATCTCCGCGACCGCGACCATGAGGAACGCGTTGCGCCGCCCGAGCGAGGCGAGCCACTTCTGCACGGCCTGCGGCGTTCCCTGGACCGTGACGGTGACGAGCTTCTCGCAGAGGCGGTAGGATTCCACGGGAGCCGACCGCTCCTCGAGCTCGAGGTTGACCTTCTCGATGGACGTGACGCCGGACGCCACCGCCGTGAGGAGGGCCCGCCGCACCACGGCCAGCGCCACCAGGGCTTCAGGGACCTTCTCGCGCTCCACGCGGGAGCCGACCAGCGCCGTGTCGGGGAAGATGATGGCCCGGCTCTTCGCGGCCGTCTCGATCTCCCGCTTGGTCTTGCTGAAGACGACCTCGTAGTAGGCCTCCTCCGGCAGGGCCTTGCCGGCGGGCAGGATGAAGGGCGACTGGATGGGGAACCCCGCCGCCTTCTTCAGCGAGTCGAGCTGCGTCATCAGGCGGGACGACGCTTCCCGGTACTTCTTGGCCGTGCTCTCGGTGGGGGGCTCCTCGGCGTCCAGGGTGTAGAGGGCCTGGAGGTTCCTCCTCGTGTCCTCCGCCTCCTCCATGTCCTTGTTCGCCTGCTTGATCATGGGGGACACCGCGACCTGGTACGCCACCACGAGGAAGAGCAGCGCCACCACGATCCCGATGATGAATCCCTTGTGGGTCTCCCAGATGCGGGCAAGCATGCCTCGATCCTCCATAACCCGGACGAGCCGGAACCAAAGAGGTTGACGGCTCGTCCGGGTTATATCCGGATTGCTCCGCAATCCGATCTATCCATGGGCTTCTCGTGATTTTGTGATAGTTCTACCATACATTTGTTCGTAAGGAACTAGTACCTTCGGCCCGGCGCTTCCTCCGTTTCGCCCTCCTCGCCCTCCGGCCCCGCGTCGGGCTCGGGGTAGAGCTTCACGTAGAGGGTGAAAGACAGGGCCCGGTCCTCCTCCCGGCGCCGTTCCAGTTCCACGTCCCGGATGTCGCCGGGCAACGCACCGCTCAGCTTGCCGAGGAACGTGGCGAGAAATTCCCCCGGGTTGGCCGCCGTCTTCTCCACCACGCCCCGGATGCTCACCTTGCCGTCCCCCGGCAGGATGGTGTTTTCGACCTCCCGGCGGAGGGCGACCTCCTTCAACCAGATCTCGTCGGGAAGGTTCTTCTGCAACCAGACCAGCACGCGGTTGAACCGGGCGGCGGAAGAGACCTCCGCCCGGATGAAATCGGACACGCGCCGCGTCTTCTCCATGTCCGCCTTGATGTCCTGGATCTTCATCTGCGTCGTGTCGGCGCTCCGGTAGGCCTGTTCCACCTGGCTCTTGTACTCGTCGGCCGTGGCCTGGTTGTGCACCCCCGTCACCAGGCCGACGCCCAGAAAGGCCGCCGCGGCGGCCCCCGCCCCGATCAGGAAGGACTTCTTCTCCACCAGGTCCTTCCGTCGCTGGAAGCGCTCCGGCAAGAGCGTCAGGTCGTCCTCCGGATCCATCGCGGCGGCCGCCAGCCCCAGGGCGATGGACATCTCCCGGGGGCTCTCGGTCACTCGGTCCGCCTGCTCCGGATCGTCCACCACCACCGTGAGCGGGGCGAACGGCTGGAGGACCTCCACCGGAATCCGGAACGCCTGCGAAAGGTTGTCCTTCAGGCCCCGCAGGCGGCTGCCCCCGCCGGACAAAAGGATCCGGTCCAGCTTCAGATCCTTGAACTTGGTCTGGCTCTTGCAGAACTGGACCGAGGAGCGCAGCAGCGCGGCGAACTGGCTGGCCACGCCGGTGAGGGCCTCGAAGACCGCCTCGGTGTCGATGTTGGTGGCCTTGAGGATGGCCGTCCGGGTGACGGCGCCGTGCTTGCACTTGATCTTCTCGGCTTCCGGAAAGGGGATCCGGAGGGCTTCCGAGATGGACTGGGTGAAGAGGTTGCCCCCCGAGGAGACGTTCCGGGCGAAGAAGAGCGTGCCGTCCCGCTGGATCACCATCTCCGTGTTGCGGGCGCCCACGTCCACGATGAGGGTGGTCTCCCCCGGCGGGGGGGGGCCCTGCATGAGGAACGCGTGGAAGAGGCCCAGGCTCGACGGGATCAGGTGGCTGGCGTTGATCCGCGCCCGGCCGAGCACGTCCATGCGGGTCTCCAGGTAGGGGTTCTTGGCCAGCGCCACGAGCACGATGAGGTTGCCCGCCTCGTTGGGCGGTAGATCGAGAAGCCGGAAATCGCTGGTGACGTCGCCGCCCGCCCGCCCGGCCATCTCCCCGATCTCGAAATCCATGATCATCTTCAAGCGCCACGGGGGAACCGGGGGAACCTCCACGTAGCGCAGGATCAAATCCTTGCCCGACACGCCCACCGCCGCGCCCTTGGCCCGGATGCCCGCCCCGGACAGGTGCTGGGCCAGCGTGCGGGCGATCTGGGAGTCCACGTTGTAGTCCTCGTCGGGAATCTCCGCCGTCGCCAGCTTCACCGCCCCTGTGACCTCGAAGCCCGCGCCCCGCTTCTCGAGGCGGATCGCCTTCACGGTGGACGCCCCGATGTCGATTCCCAGTCCCGTTCCTCGCGCCATGGCTCATCCTTGTTCACGAGTTTGCGCTTCGGGTCAATTCTGAAATCTAAAATCTACCATCCCTTCATCCGCAATCCCCTCACTCCCCCGCCAGCGCCTTCATCTCCTCCTCCGCCGTCTTCGCCCACTCCGTGCCCGGCCACGTCTTCACGACGTGCGCGTACAACAGCCGCGCCAGAGACGCTTCGTCCCGCTCCGCGCGCTCCCGCGCCCGCAACAGGAACCCCTCCGCCGATCGCTGGCCCCGCTGCACCCGCTCGTCGTGGATGGCCAGCCGGATCCGCTCGGCCAGCGCCCGGACGTCCTCCTCCCATTCCGACCCCCCGTAGATCTCGAGGAAATGCTCCGCGTCGCCCAGCGACGCCTCCATCTCCCGCACGTTCCGGAAAAACTGCGCCAGCTCGAAGCGCGTCCGGATCTTCTCCTTCCGGTCGGCGGCTTCCTTCTCCAGCCGCGCGAGCCACTCCTCCGCCGTCTCCTCCCCCGCCGCCTTGTGGTCCGACTTGTTCTCCATCTTCAAAAACGGATACTTCACCAGCACGTCCCGCAGACGGGAGATCGCCTCCCCCGGGTTCCCCGCGTTCTCCGCGTCCCGCGCGTCGAACAGTGCGGAACGGATCTCCGATTCCGCTTCCTTGAAATCCGACTGGAGCTCCACCGCGATCCGGAACGTGGAGCCCTCCGCGGGCGGGGGAACCACCTGCAGGATGAGCACTTGCTCGTTCTCGCGCACCTGGATGCACGTGACGGGCGGATCGTAGTTGAAACTCAGCGGCCGCCGGGAACGGCCCCAGAGCATCCGGGTCACCTCTTCCGCCTGGAAGACGTCCGTCATCACCTGGTAGGACTGCTCCGTCACGATCCCCACCCCCTCCGCAATCCTCTCCGGCGCCGGCGAGAAGGAAAGCCCCGCCATCGACACCACTCCCGCCTCGCCTTCCACCCGATAGTCCAGGGCGATCCGCCCCTCCCGGATCGACACCGTCTCCGTGAAATCGACCCACGTACCCGAAGAAAACTCGTAGATCTTCCCCTGGACCTCGATGGACGACCCGTCCCCCCCGGACGGGCCCTTTTCCACCTTCGCGTATCGCTGCCACGTCTTGCCCCTCTTCCCGATGAGCAGCAACTGTCCGTCACGGACGAAATCCTTCATGCCCCCGCGACGCCGGAGGGAAAACAACCCGTTGGGCGCCACCCGGACCTCCAGACGCTCCGCCTGCAAAACGCCCGTGTCGTCCCCCGAAACCTCGAAAAGTTCCAAGTCGTCGAAATGGACCCCCCCCTGCTTGCCCCGGAGGAAGCACACCGCCTCCACGTGCGAGGCCCCCAGCGGCACCTTCGCCTTCACGCTCACACGCGTGAATCCCTCGTCCTCGCTGGAGACCAGGCTCCCGAACGACTCGCGCCGGAACGTGGGGTTCTTCGCGCTCAGCCATACGATCTTCACGCCCGCCACCCCGTCCAGGGCGCCCGGGCTCGCGTAGGCGGACAGCTCGTAGACCGTGTCGGGCGTCACCGCGATCTCGTTCCCGTAGATCGCCTCCAGCACGCCGACGGCCCCGGCCTCCCCCTCCTCCGGAGGGAACCGCTCCATCCACAGCACTTTTTCCCCCGTGCGCGCCCCACCCTTTTGCACCTCCACCACGTCCCCCTCGCCCATGAAGGCCCTGAACCCCACCGGGAAGCGGCGCGTGTCCGTCCGGCCCTCGAAGGAATAGTTCACGGGAAGAAGGTTGCCCGACGGGTTCTGGATCGTTTGCCGGCTCACGGACAGGCTGGCGAGACGCTTCAGGGCGTACAGGCCGCCGGCGACCACCGCCAGCGCCACGATCAGGCCGATGGGGAAGGAGCGCCGCTTCCGGGAAAACGTCGCGAATTCGGCACCCCCCACCGGACCCGTCTCGAACCCCGCCTCCGCGGAGGGGATGGCCAGGTTGCGGATGGTGAAATGCGTCTTGCCGATGGCGATGACCGAACCATGGTACAGGTCGAGCTCGTCCACCAGCTTCCCGTCCACGCGCGTCCCGTTCGTGCTGTTCAGGTCCCGCAAAAGGTACCCAGGGCCCTCCCGGACGATCTCGCAGTGAAAATTGGAGGCCTTGCTGTCCTGGATGCGGATGCGGTTCTTCGGGTTCCGACCGATGGTCACCTTCTCCTCGAGCGGGAACGTCTCCGGATTCCCGTCGGGCGTCTCCATCTCGAGCACCCAGGACTCGCCCGCCGGCTCCTCCCCCGCCGGTTCCTCCCCCGCCGGTTCCTCCAAGGACGGAGCCCCCTCCTTCCCGGCCGGCCAACCGCGGCCGTGAAAGAGGAACGTCGTCTGCCCGATGGCGATGACGTCACCCTCCTGCAGGGGATGCCGCGTCGTCTTCTTCCCGTTCACCTGCGTCCCGTTCCGCGAATCGTGGTCGACCAGCGTGTAGCCCTCCCCCTCGAAGACGACGGAGCAGTGCTTCCGGGAGGATTTCGGATCGAAGATGGTGACGGTGTTCTCTTCCGCCCGGCCGATGGTGACGGTTTCCTCGGCGAGGGGAATTTCCTGCATCTCCTCGCCCACCTTCATGATCAATCGGTCCGCCATGGGGACAGAACGCTCCACAGGAAAACGGGGAAACGCCGGACGGAAACTCAGTGATTATCCGCCAAAACCCATTCCGGATCAAGGTTGCATTCGATCCGCACCCCGAAATAGGAAACCGGCACGGGCGTCCCCCACAAGGAAACCCGCCCCGGACCCGTCGCGTCCGACGCCACGCGGATCGGCGTCCCCTCCCCCACCGTCAGCGTCAGCCCCGCGGGGCCCGCCCGGACCGACACGGTTTCCCTCGCGCCCGCCGCCAGGCCCGACGGAGCCGCCGGGGCCAGGTTCACGGACGTCCGCTTCCCCTCCGGCGACGTCGTCTCGCGCAGGATCTGGTGGGACGCGCCGACGAGGGCCAGCCGGACGAGAATCGATTCGGAACCGTACGCCAGACGGAGCACGTCGGTGAAGGGCCCTTCCCCCTCCACCCGCAGATCCAGCGTCACCCTCACCTCGCCCGTGAACCGCGCGATCCACAGAAGCCCCCGGCGCCCCGACGCCCGCACGCCTCCCGCCGGCAGAACCCGCCACGAGGGTTCCGCCTCGTTCGGACCCGCCGCCGTCCAGTCCTGGTAATGGAAGGCGTCGCGGAAATCGTACGCGAACCGGGCCCGCCCGCGCGGGAGCCTCTCCACCTCCGCTTCCAGCAGGGAAGCGAAGTTCCGCTTGCGGGCCAGGATGGACTCGACCCGGTCGAGCTCGGCCTGCACGGCCGAACGGCGATCCTCGAGAAAGAGGGTGTTCTTCCCCCGCGCAACGAGCTCCTCCAGCCGCCCCCGGGCCGCCTCCCATTCCGCGGAGCGAAGGGCCTCCCTGGCCTGCGCGAAGATCCGGGCGGCTTCCTGTTCCGCGGCGGCCCGCTTCATGTCCTCCAGGATCGTCCACAAGACGTCGGGATGGCTCCGGGCCCCGCCCAGGTTCATCGCCTCCGAGGCCGCGCGGATCGCACCCTCCCCCAGCAGGAATCGGCCGCGCGAACGGTGTTCCTCCGGCTCCAGCCGGCCTCCCCGGAAGAGGCCGGCCAGTTCGAGAACCTCCTCGCTGGCGAGGCGGTCCACCGGAATGGTGAACCTCACCTGCTGGCGGGCCGGGGAGAGGTATATCCGGACGGTCTTCTTCCCCTCCCCCCATCCCACGTACCCGCGCGCCCGGGCGCCGTCCCGCATTTCCAAAATGACCTCGGTCTTCCGGGAGGCGAGATCCGAGAGCGCCTCGACGGCGCGATGCCAGATCGATCGGGCCTCCTCGGCGAGGCCCATGAGCCTTTCCACGCGGGGGCGGTACGCGGGGAGGGCTTCCGCCTCCAGGAAGGCCTGGCAGGCGTGCAAGGCGGAGGCGTAGTCGCGCGCTCCCAGGAATTCTTGGAAGCGGGCCAGGAATTCGAGGTAGGCCCGGCGGCCTGCTTTTTCCTTCCGCCGGCGCTCGATCTCCTCCTCGCGGCTCAGCCGGTCCTCCAGGCTCGCGATCGTGTCCCGGGCCTTCTCCTCGACGTCCGCGAGCCCGAACGTCCTGACGCCCTCGAGGATCTGGATGGCCGCGCCGATCCGGCCCTCCTTCACCAGGCCTTCGGCCTCGGCGAAGACGCGGGCGGCCTCCTCGCGGGCCCGGCGGCCCACCTCGGCCTCCAGATCGCGGAGCTTGCCCAGCGTGGGCACGCGGTCCGCGAGCGGGTCCTCGAGAAAGGAGATCTTCTCCCGCTCCTTGTCCACCAGGCGGGAGGCGGCGGGAAAGCGACCCGCCTCGATGTGCTGCAGGACGAGCCGCCTCACCGTCTCGAACCTCTCGCCGGCGCGGGTTTCCACGTCCTCGAGGAGATCCCGGATCTCCCTGTCCGCCCGGAAGGCATAGAGGGTGCCGGGATACTTGCGGAGGGTGGACAGGTAGCGCTCGAGGATGCCGCCGGGATCCTCCGGGTGGGCGATTGCGTAATCGACGGCGTAGGTGAAGTGGAGCTTGGCCCACGCCTCCTCCTCGGCGGTCGCGCTGCTGGGGGTCCGATCGCGGCCGGCGGGGGGAGAGGGCGCGGGGGCGGGCTCCGGCGAGGGCGGGGGCGCGGGGGCGTCTCCGTTTCGGACCAGTCCGGAGACGAGGCCGGAGGCGACGACGAGAAAGAAGATCAGGCCCGCCAGGAAGACGGCGGGACGGAGATAGCCGGCGCCGGTGAGGCTGGACCGGGCCATGGGCTCGGTGGGTTCCTCGCGGAAGGCATCGGGGGGCGGGGGGGCGGTGATGAGATCGCTGGGGATGCGCAGGATGCTGGAGGCCCCGGGGGAGAGGCGCCGGGACTTCGGGGCGCCCCCGGCCAGGACGGCCCGGAGGTCCTCGGAGAGTTCGGCCGGGGACTGGTAGCGGTCCTGGCGCTTCTTGGCCATCATCCGCTCGAGAATGTGGCAGGTGTTCTCGCTGATCTCGGGCCGGAGGACCCGCGGGGAGGGAACCTCCTCGGAAATGTGCTTGAGCAGGATGACGGCCGCGCTCTCCCCGTCGAAGGGGACCTGTCCCACGAGCATGTGGTACATGGTGGCGCCCAGCGAGTAGATGTCGGAGCGGATGTCGATGTCCTTCGTGCCCCGCGCCTGTTCCGGCGACATGTAGTGGGGCGTGCCGTGCGTGGAGCCGGCCTGGGTGAGCCTCAGCTTCCCCCGGATGGACTTGGCCAGTCCCAGGTCGCACAGCTTCGCCACCTCCTCGGCCGTGATCATGATGTTGTCCGGCTTGATGTCGCGGTGGACGAGATTGTGGTCCGCCGCGTGCTGCAGGGCCCGCGACATCTGGAGGACGATGTCGAGGGTCCGGCTCTCGGGGAGATGGTGCTCCACCTTGAGGATCTCGTAGACGCTTTCCCCCTCCACGTACTCCATCACGAAGTAGTAGAACCCCTCCGGCGTCTTGCCCACGTCGATCCCCACGATGACGTTTTCGTGGTTGAGCCGGGCCACGGCCCGCGCTTCCTGCACGAAGCGGTTCACGAAGCTCCGGTCCCGGGCGAGCTCCGGATCGAGCACCTTGATGGCCACCTGGCGGTCGAGCTCGGTCTGGCGCGCGCGGTAGACCGTCCCCATGCCGCCGTGGCCGATCTTGCTCTCGATCTCGTAGCCCGCGATGGTCGGGAACCCCTCGCGCCGCCCCTGCACGCGGTAGAGGGTCCGCACCAGGTACTGGGAGAGGGCGCCCCGGTCCATGAGGATCTCGGCGACGCTCTTCGGATAGACCCCGAGCAAGGCCATCTTCCGCTGGATCTCGAAGGCCTCTTCGGCCTGCGCCGCCGTGACGTACTTCATCTCCACGGCGAGCTCGGCGAAGGATACGTCTTCGGGGTTTCTCATGGCTGCATGGGGCTTTGAACGCTTTCGACGCGCCCGCGATTATAGCAAAGCTGCGGCGGGCCCGCCTCCGGCGTACAATGGAACGAGGAAGACGCAGGAGGCGTTCCCCTTCCGGCGTCAGGAAAACCGGCAACCCAGTGAGGAAAAAACGATGTCCGGACTCGAAGGAAGCAAGACCCTGAAGAACCTCGAAAACGCCTACACCGGGGAAGCGGAGACGAGCCGCCGCTACCTCGCCTTCGCCAGGAAGGCCGAACAGGAGGGCTACCCCCAGGTGGCGCGCCTCTTCCGGGCCGCCGCTTCCGCCGAGACCGTCCATGCCTGCGCGCACCTGAGAGCCATGGAGGGGATCCGCTCCACCCGCGAAAACCTCGAGGCCGCCGCCGGCGGGGAGACCTACGAGGTCGAAAGCATGTACCCGCCCATGGTCGAGGAGGCGAAGGAGGAAGGACTCGAACAGGCCACGCGGAGCCTCTTCAACGCCCTGCTCGTGGAAAAGATCCACGCCACCCTCTTCACCAGCGCGCTGGAGAAACTGGGACGCAACGAGGAGACCGACTACTGGGTCTGCCAGGTGTGCGGCAATACGGTGGAAGGCGAACCAGCCGGCGACTGCCCGATCTGCAGCGCGAAGAAAAGCGCCTTCGAGAAGATCGGCTAGCACGCGCAGAAAAGGAACCCTTCGTGGGAGGCGTGTGTCCCGGGCCACCCGGGCTTGAAGGCCCGGGACCACGGCGATCCGCCTGCGCGGGGCCCCATCCCCGAACCCCTCACCGCCTCTCGCCCCCCGTCGTCGCCTTCTTCAACAGCGCGGCGATGCGCAAGAATCCCTTGTTCCGGGCGAACGTCTCCAGCGCCATGCCGTGGCACACCGCCCCGGCGTCCGCCCCCGCCTCCACCAGCAGCGAGGCCGTGCGCACGTGGCCCTGGTTCACCGCGTACCAGAGCGGCGGCGTCAACGTGCCGTCGCGGCGGCCGGGGTCGGCACCGTGCTCGATCAATACCCGCGCCGGACCCGGGTCCGGGTTGGAAGCCGCGTGATGCAGCGGCGTCATGCCGTAGTCGTCCGTCGCCCCGACGGAGGCGCCCGCCGCGAGCAGGAGGGCGACCAGCTTCCGGCCTCCCCACCGGGAAGCCAGATGAAGGGGCGTCGCGCCCGAGGCGTCCGCCGCGCCCGCGCGGGCGCCGGCCGCCAAGAGAATTCTCGCGACCGCCGTGCGCCCCCGGGAAGCCGCGTGGTGCAGCGGCGTGCGCCCCGCGGCGCTCGGCACGTCCGGGTCGACGCCGCGCGCCAGGAGGGCCTCCACGAGGCTCTCCTTCCCCGACGCGGCCGCGCGGTGGAGGGGGGAGACCCCCTCGCCGTCGCGGGCGTCCGGGTCCGCGCCGGCCTCCAGCAGGATCTTGAAGACCGCTTCCCGCCCGCGGTCGGCCGCCAGGTGGAGGGGGCGGTGGCCGTCCATGTCCTCGGACTCGAAATCGGCGCCGGCCGCCAGCAGGATCTTCACCGTGGAGGCGTGGCCGCCGGCCGCCGCGATGTGGAGCGGCGTCCGGCCGAAGAAGTCGCGGGCGTCCGCGTCCGCCCCGTGCTCGAGCAGAAGGCGCACCATCTCGTCGTGGCCGTGCTTGGCCGCGTGGTAGAGGGGTGGCCGCTCCCCGTCGTCACGAACGCTCACGTCGGCGCCGCTCTCGATCAGCGCGGTCGCCTTCCCGGCGTCCCCGTCCGCCGACACCGCCAGGAGGGATGCGTCCATCTCCTCCTGGGACGGCCCGCAACCGGCCGCGAGCAGGGCGAGCGCGGCAAGCGCCCATGCGAAAACAAGGCCGTGAAAGACCGGCTTCGTCATCCCGCGTCTCCTCGGGTTCGCGTCCTCCGGGCCATGCGTTCTCCCGGACCGGGACCCCGGCGATCGCGCGCCCGCGGATCCCCGGACCTCGCATGGGGAGAGGTCGTTTTCAGAGCAGCCCGTACGCCTGCAGGGCCTGCTCGAGCCGCTTGCGGTTCGCCTCCGACAGCGGGCTGAGCGGCAGGCGGTAGGCCTCCTCGATCCGGCCCAGCCGCGCCATGGCCGCCTTCACCGGGATGGGGTTGGTCTCGTAGAACATCGCCTTCATCAGCGGGAAGAGGGCCAGGTGCCGGTCCCGGGCCTTTTCCACGTTCCCCTCCCGGTACGCCGCGATCATCGCCTTGAGATCCGCCGGCACCAGGTTGGCCACCACCGAGATCACGCCCGCGCCCCCCGCCGCGAGGATGGGCAGCGTCAGGGCGTCCTCGCCCGAGAGGAGGTCGATGTCCGGGACGCGCCGGGCGAGCGCGGAGACGCGGTCCACGTCCCCCGAGGCCTCCTTCACCGCGGCGATCCCCCCCGCCTTCACCAGCCGCTCCACGGTCTCCGGCAGGATGTCGGACTTCGTGCGGCCGGGCACGTTGTACAGGACCAGGGGCAGGCCGCCGTCCTTGGCGATGGCGCGGAAGTGGAGGAACAGCCCCTCCTGGGTGGGCTTGTTGTAGTAGGGCGCCACGGAGAGGGCGGCGTCGGCGCCCGCCTCCTTGGCGTGCCGGGTGAGGCGGATCGCCTCCTTCGTGGCGTTGGATCCCGCCCCCGCGATCACGGGGACGCGCCCCTTCACCGCCTCGACCACGCGGGCCACGACCTGGTCGTGCTCCTCGTGGCTGAGCGTCGCGCACTCGCCCGTGGTCCCGACCGGGACGATGCCGTCGGTCCCCTGCTCGATGTGGAACTCGACGAGCTCCGAGATCGTCTCGAAGTCGACCTCGCCGTCCTTGAACGGCGTGACGAGGGCGACGATGACGCCGTCGAACATGTCGATCCCCTCGAAGAAAGAACGCGGATTCCATCCAGGACCCGGATTCTACGTCACGGGGGCGGGGAAGGGGAAGCCGCTTCGCGGAGAAGTCTGAAGTCCAGGGTCCGGGGTTTTTGTTTGTGTCTTCGTGCCTTCATGTTGTGTCGTATCCCACTCTTTTTGAGATTGCCATCCCACCTTTGTTGGGACTCACCCCTCACGTTCTCACGTCTTTGGTGAGGAAGAAGGTTTCCTAGCTCAAGCTCATGAGCACGTCGGGTTGACGTCAAGCGCATTTCCCCGTCCAATGCGTGTTGCGGGGGGCCGGTCACGGGGATTGCGGTTCTCGAAATCGCCGGGGGCCCGCCCTCCGCCGGGCTCTTTCCAAGGAGCCGAGGTACCGGCAGGTGCGGCGGGGCAGGAAGGGGGGGAAGAAGTGGCGCAGGAGGTTCGAGGCCTCGGACCCTCACGAGATCTGGCAAGCCGATGCCAAGGGGCCCTTCCTCGCCACCCTGCCTTCGGGAAAGAAGATCAAACTCTGTGTGCTGTCCATCCTGTTGAAGGCGCTCTGGTTGCGGCTAGGCTGCTTTGTGACAGGGATTGTAGATTGGAGATTTCAGCGGCAGCTAGCTCGTACACACACAACCACACAACTACACAACCACGTAGCTTCCCAGCCACTCCACCCCTCAATCCCCCGGCGCCCCGCCCAGCCATCCGCTCACGCCCTCCTCCGTCTTTCCTGGGAGGCGGTCCGGGGGCGGCGGGGCGGACGCGGCGTCCGGCGCGAAGGTGGGAAAGAGGGCGGCGGATGCCGCCTTCAGGTCGGCGACGACGAGGTAGAAGCAGGGCACGAGCAAAAGCGTGATGAACGTGGCGAAGAGGATGCCGAAGCCGAGCGACAACGCCATGGGGATCAGGAAACGCGCCTGCCGGGACGTCTCGAAGATCATGGGTGCCAGCCCGCCGAACGTGGTCAGCGTGGTCAGCAGGACGGGCCGGAAGCGCTGGATGGCCGCGGAATGGATCGCCCCCCGCGGCGCCAGACCCCGCTCCCGCTCGCGCCGGTTGGCGAAGTCGATCATGACGAGCGAGTCGTTCACCACCACCCCCGAGAGGGCGACGATGCCGAAGATGCTGGGAAGCGCCAGGTCGAATCCCATGATCAGGTGGCCCAGGATGGCCCCGACCACCCCGAAGGGGATGCTGATCATGACGACGAAGGGCTTGGTGTAGCTGCGAAAGGGAATCGCGAGCAGGGCGTAGATCGCGAGCAGCGCCAGGGAGAAGCTGACGTAGAGGCTGTTCATGCTCTCGCGCATGTCCGCGCGGTGTCCCTGGAAGCTGTAGCGGAGCCGGGGGTATTTCGACACCAGCGCGGGCAGTTCCTCGGACTCCAGCGCGCCGAGCACCTCGTTGATCTTGCTGCGGGGCGTCACGTCGGCGGCGACGCGCACGACGCGCCGTCCGTTGCGCCGGACGATCTCGGTGTACGCCCGGCCGCGCTTGATCGAAGCGATTTCCGGGAAGGGCACGTAGGTTCCGGCGGGGGTGCGGACCTGGAATTCGTCGATGATCTGCTCGGAATCCCGCTCCGCCTCCGGCCGGCGGACCATGATCCTGATCTCGTTGCGCCCGCGCTGCTGCCGGACCACTTCCGAACCGTAGAGATTGGATCGGAGCTGCCGGGCGACGTCGTTCGCGGTGAGACCCAGGCTCTTGCCTTCCGGCTCGAGCGCGACGTCGAGCTGCTGCTTGCCGGGCTGGAAGCCGTCGTCCACGTCCTTGACGCGCGGAAAGGCGAGGAGTTTCCTCGCCAGCTCGGCGCTGGCGCGCTCGAGAACGCCGATGTCCCGGTGGCTCAGTTCCACGGTGATCGCGCGGCGCCGGCCGCCCGGGCCGCCGAAATCGGAGGCGAAATGCAGGAGTTCCACGCCGGCGATCTCCCCGACGGTCTCGCGCCAGCGCCGGGTGAACGCGCCCGTGCTCATGACGCTTTCGCGGATCTCGGGGCCGGCCAGCATGATCCGCATGCGGCCGATGTGGCTGCCCCCCCGTCCCACGTCGGTGATGATCCCCTCCACGAGTTCCGGGTGCCCGCTCTCCCGGATGACCTGGCGTGCGCCGGCCAGCAGGCGCTGCATGACGGACTCGGTCTTCTCGACGGGCGTGCCGTAGGGCATGAGGACGCTCGCCATGGAGAAGTCGGACTCGACGGTGGGGAAGAGGCCGAACCCCATGCGTCCGCTCAGGGGGTACGACAGCATGATGCCGAGCAGGCTGAGGGCGATCGCGATGGTGAAGTAGCGGTGGCGGTCCTTCAGCACCCATCCCAGGAAGGGCCCGTAGACGTCGGTGACCATGCGCTTGAACCCGCGGCTGAACGCCTGCTGCGCGTTGTAGATCCAGGCGAAGGGACCCCACCGGCGCCGCTCGCGCTGGTGGCCGAGGTGCGCCGGCAGGATGAAGAGGCTCTCGCCCAGCGAGACGAGGAAGACGATGCAGACCACCAGCGGGACCATCTTGAAGATCCGGCCCATGTGACCGGGGATGAAGTAGATGGGCATGAACGTGGCGATGTTGGTGAGGATGCTGAAGGTGACCGGCATGGCGACCTCGCGGGCGCCGCGGATCGCGGCCCCGAGGAAGGAGAGGCCCTCCTGCCGGTAGTGGTAGACGTTCTCGCCCACCACGACCGCGTCGTCCACCACGATGCCCAGCGAGACGATGAAGGCGAACAGGGACATCATGTTGATCGTGACGTCCGTGCCGGGGAGGATCAGGAACGACCCCAGAAACGAGATCGGGATCCCCATCATCACCCAGAAGGCGAGCCGGGCCTCGAGAAAGAGCCCGAGAAGGAGCAGCACCAGCGCGAGCCCGATCGCGCCGTTCTTCAACAGGATCGTCACCCGTTCGCGGTACACCTCCGACATGTCGCGCTCGATGGCCGTCTCCACGCCGGGGGGCAGGCCGGACTCGATGTCCTCGAGCTGGCGCCGCACGGCGTCGGCCACGCCGGTGGGCGTCTGGTCGCCCACGCGAAACACCTCGATCTCCACGGCGGGCAGGCCGTTGTAGCGCGTGGTGCGCTCGGTCTCCTCGAAGCCGTCGTCGATCTGCGCGATCTCCCCCAGCAGGACCTCGCCGCCGTCCGCCGTCGTGATGACCGGGATGGACGCGAACTCGCGGCCGAAGTCGCGCCGCTCCTTGAGCCGGACGAGGATCTCGCCGGTCTCGGCCTGGATGCCGCCGCTCGGCAGGTCCACCGAGGCGCCCCGCAGCCGCGACGCCACGTCCGCCAGCGTGAGGCCGTAGCGGCGGAGAGTCTCCTGCTTGATCTGGATGCTGATCTCCAGCGACGGGACGCCGGAGACGTCCACCTGCGTGATGTCGGGGTCCTCCAGGAACTGGTCCCGGATCTGTTCGGCGACCCCGAGCAGGGCGTACGCGTCGACGTCGCCGTACACCATGACCTGGAGCACCTCGCGGCGGTGACCGGCGACGCTGACGTCGGGGTCCTCCGCGTCTTCCGGAAACGTCCGGATGCCGTCGAGCTCGCTCTTGATGTCCTGGGCCACCTTCTCGGGATCGGCGTCGATCAGCAGATCGACGTTGACCCTTCCCGAGCCCTCGTACGCCGTGGAGTTCACCTCGTAGACCCCGTCCAGGCCGCGGACCGCCTCCTCCACCACCAGGATCATGCCCCTCTCCACCTCCTCGGGGCTGGCGCCGGGGTAGTGCAGGCGGATGCGCACCGCGTCGCTCTCGATCTCGGGGAAGACCTCCTGCTTCATGTTCCTGAGCGCGATGAAGCCGCCGATCAGGCAGAACAGCATGATCAGGTTGGCGGCCACGGAATGGCCCGCCATCCAGGCGATGGGGCCGCGTTTCTCTCCCCCCGGCGGCGGTCGGTCCGTCGACGTCATCGACCCGCCCCCTTTCCGCCCCCGGCCGGCGCCGCGCCGGTCCGAAGCGGCATCCCGCGCACCGGCGTGGCGAGGTCGCTCGTCACGAGGCGCTCGCCATCCTTCAGGCCCTCGCGGACGCACACCTCGTCCTCCCCGCGCCAGACGATCTCGACGTCACGGATGTCGAGCCGGTCCTTTGCGTCCATGACCCACACGCGGTTGCCGTCGCGAAGCGCCAGACGCGGCACCGTGACCACGTTCGCAAGCTCCGTCCCCTCGATGACCGCGCGGACGTAGGCGCCCAGGATCAGCGCCGGCTTCCCCTCGTTCTCCGCTAGCTGGCAGAGCGGGTCCTCCACGGACACGATCAGCCGGGCCATTCTCCCCTGCGGTTCGAGCTCGGCCGCGAGACGCTCGACGCGGCCGGTGCGGTGGGCCGCCTCGCCCCAGGCCGCCTCGTGCTGGATGCGGACCGGCGAGCCCTCCCCGTCCGGCCCTTCGGGAAAGACGATCCAGCGGAGATCCCGCAGGGGAACGGCGACCTCGATCCAGAATACGTCGGTCCCGACGAGCGTGGCGAGTCTGGCGCCCGGGGAGACCTGCGCGCCCTTCTCCACGGACGTCGAGATCACCACGGCGTTGAACGGCGCCTCCGTCCCGGTTCGCGCCCGGGCGAGCTCGGCCTTTTCCAGCGCGATCTCGGCGCTCCTCACGGAGGAGACCGCGGCCTCCAGGGAAGCCTCGGCCATCTTCTTCGCGGCCTCGGCCGATTGGCAGCTCGCCTCCGCCGCGATCCTCTGCGGCTTCCTCAGCACCCGATCCCGGTCCCTCTCGGGCAACGTCTCACCCAAGAGCGCGAGCTCCTGCTCGGCGACCTCCCCGCGCGCCTGCTCCAGATCCAGCGCGATCCGCGCCCGCACCCGATCCGCCTCGCGCTGCGCCAGCTGCTGCTCCACCTGCCTGCGCTCCGCCTTCCGCCGCGCCAGATCCGCCCGGCGCTCCTCCACCGCCAGGGCGTAGTCCTTCGGGTCGACCGAAGCGGCCGTCTCGCCGGCTTGCAACAAACCGCCGGGAACGAGATCCGAATGCAGGGAGAGGATCTCCCCGCCCACCCGCGGCGTCAGCACGACCTGCCGGGCCGGGACCACCGTGCCCATCGCCCGCACCTCCACGGGATGCGAGCCGGTCCGCACGGACTTCACCTCCACGAGCGTGGCCGCCTTCTGCGGAGGCCGGCGCCGCGCGCGCGGCTTGTTCGCGAGCCACTGGTAGGAGACCACGACGGCGCTTCCCACCACCCCCACCACCACGAGGATCGTGACGATCTCCAAAAGCGCCCGCCACAGGGCCACGCCCTCGCGCTTCGGCGTCTGATCCGTTTGCATGCCGTCCTCCTCCCCCTGTCAGGGGCTTTTCGCCGGCGGCGTCAGATCGAAGGACCCGCCGAGCGAGCGATACAGGGCGATCCGGTACAGGACGAGATCCCGCCGGGCCGAAAGATGCGTCCTCTCGAGCCGCTGGTGGGACAGCGTCGTCGTGAGGAATCGCGTGAAGTCCACGGTCCCCTTCTTGTACCCCTCCGACGCGCGGTCCACGGCCTGGTTCGACAGGTCCAGCTGCCGGTCCAGGGATCGAAGATACGCCGCCTGGCGGACTTCCCGGGCCAGGGCGTTCTCGACCTCCTCCAGCGCCTGGAGCAGGACCTGCCCGTAGGCGTGCAGGCGCTCCGACGCCAGGGCCCGCGTGCGGTCGACTTCCGCGGCCCGGCGCCCCCCGTCGACCAGCGGCGCCAGCAGGTTGGCCGCGAGATTCCCGAGCCAGTTCAAGACGAGATCGCAGACCTCCACCGAGACGCCGGCCCGCGCGCTCAGCGAGAACCTCGGGAACCGGTCGGCGACGGCCGAAGCGACGCGCCGGTCGGCCGCCCGGAGGCGAAGCAGGGAAGCGCGGAGATCGGGCCGCTTCCGGACCAGCGCGGCGGGCGTGCCCGTGGCGGGAAGCGGGGGGAGCGCGGCGGGAAGCGCGCCGTCGGGAGCCCGGAAATCGCCCGGGGCGCGCCCGAGCAGGACGGCGAGCCGGTTCTCCTCGACGCGGATCGAGGCCTCCAGCCGCACGCGCTCGCCCCGAAGCGCCTCCAGCGCCTGGCGCTGCTGCAGGACATCGGTCGCGGACACCTGGCCCTGGCGGAAGCGCATGGAAGCGGCGTCCACGTAGTCGCCGTTCGTCTCGATCTGTTCGTCCAACAGGGCGCGCTGGCCCCGGAGCTCGTTCAGCCGGAACCAGGCGATCGCGATCTCGGCGGAAAGCGTCATCGCAGCGGCGCGGAGATCCTCGCGGCTTCCGAGCGCGTCGCATGCGGCGGCGTTCTGCGCGGAACGCACGCGCCCCCACAGGTCGAGCTCGTACGACGCGGTCAGCGCGGCCGCGAACGTGCCCGCGTGCGATTCGGTGGAAGGGATGTCCCGGCCCGACGCGCCGGACTTGGATCCGGTGAAGGATTCGGAGACGTCGAGGGACGGGTAGGAAGCGGCTCCCTCGCGCCGCGCCGCGGCCTGCGCCTGCCGGAGCCGGTCCCACGAAACCCGGAGGCCCAGGTTTCCGGAGAGGGCCTGCGCGACGAGGCCGTCGAGGGTGTCGTCTCCGAAGGCGGTCCACCATCGCGGGGGCGCCGGGTGCTTTCCCGAGGCGCTGAAGCTCCCCGGCAGATCGACGAGCGATGCATGATCCGAGGGCTCGAGGAGGGAGCAGCCGGCCAGGAGGGCGAGGAGGAGCGCCGGGAGAAGAAGGACGCCCGGGTGCGATCGCGGGCGTGTCGCGGCGGTCCGGCGCATGGGTCGGTGGCTCATGGCAGCCTCTTCTTCCTTCGTTTCGCGTCCTGCCGGATCCGTTCGCGCACCTCCCGGAGCCCTGCGAGGCAGAATCGCGAGATGTGATCGGCCAGGGCTTCGAAGTCGGGCTCCTCCGGGGAGAGGCCGTGCGGCGGCGCGGGCCCGGTGCCCATCTTGTGGCGCCTCACGGGAATCATGGGGCCGAGGCACTGGCTCAGGATGCTCATCTGGCAATAGCCCACGTCCTCCTCGGAGGCGGCGGGGCCGAGGATCTCCCTGACGAGCGCCGCAAGGCCCTGCCGGATCGGCTCGATCGATTCCCGTTTCACCTGGGCCAGAAGCCCCGTGGGCGCGGCGATTTCCTTGTGGAAGATGTCGAAGGAGCGGCACGCGGGATCGAGGATGCGCTGGAGCAGCGCCCGGACCCGGCCCTCGAGCCTCTTCTCGACGGGGGCGTCGGGAGGGACGCCACCGTCGGGGGGGTGGGCCTCGATGGCCTTGTGGAACTCGTGCCGCCAGGCCTCGGCGTAGAGCTTCTTCTTGGTGCCGAAGTGGTAGTTGACGGAAGCGACGTTGGCCTTCGCCCGCTTGCAGATCTCGGCGATGGTGGCGGCGCGGTAGCCCTTGCGGGCGAACACCACCCCGGCGGCGTCGAGGAGCCGTCTTTGCGTCTGCTTGGAATCGCGGCGCAAGGCTTTCATGGTCTCGTTCCCGTTCGATCCGGCGTCCGGATCCTGCAAAGAAGGCGCCGGAAATGCCGGCGCCCTCTCTACAGATAAAACATCTATTTAAAATATTTGTTTGAAATCGTCAAGGACAAAACCAAGGAAAGCGTTTCGCGCTGTCGGCACGTCATGAGTCTTTCCCACCTTCCATCGTGTTTTGGCTCGGGAGGACTCTCGCCCTCCAAGGCGGTCGTCGATCCTGGTTTTTCCCGGATTTTCGGAGCCGGGTGATCCGGATTTCGCGTTTGCTATGGGTGGGAGGCGTGTGTCCCGGGCCACGCAGGCTTTCGGCCCGGGATCACGGCGATGCCGCGGCGATCTTTCACAGCGCTTCGTGCCTTCGGGTTGGAAGCAAAGTCTTCCGCGGACCCGTGACCCGTGACCGCGAACGCTCCCCTCATCCACGCGCATGCGTGCGGGACGCTTGTCACCCCCCCACGGTCAGGCCCTCGATCGCGAGCGTGGGGCAGGCGATGGGAAAGCGCCAGGTCAAGTCGTCGCCGATCGCCACGATGTTCTCGAGCATCTCCGGAAGGGTCCCGGCGATCGTCACGCTTCCCACCGGATGCGTCCGTTTTCCCTTCTCGATGCGGACGCCCGACGCCGACACGGAGTAGTCGCCGCTGGCCACGCTCACCCCGCCCACGTTCATCGCCTCCAGGAGCAAAAGGCCGTCGTCCACCGACGCGACGATCTCCTCGAGGGTCCCCTCGCCGGGTTCCACGTAGAGGTTGCCGGGCGAGACGCGCGGCAGGTCGCGGTAGCCCGGCCGGGAGGCGTTGCCCGTGGAGGCCTTGCCGGCCCGGCGCCCCCAGTACGTGTCGTAGAGGAAGCCCGTCAGCACCCCCCCCTCCACCACCACCGTCCGCTCGGGGGCCACGCCCTCGCCGTCGAAGGGAAGCGTCCCCGGCGCCCCCGCAAGCCCCAGATGGTCGACGAGCGCGAACGTCTCCGGCGCGATCGACGTCCCCTCCTTGCCGGCCAGAAACGTCTCCCCCCGGACTGCGCGGGGCCCGAGGAAGGCCGAGGCGATCTGCGAGAGGAACTGGGAAGCCAGCATCGGGTCGAAGACCACGGTGCGGGGCTTCGGCGGGATGGGCTCGCCGCCGAAGGCCTGCAGGGCCCTCTCCGCGGCCTCCCGCCCCGCCCCCGCCAGGGGAGGCAGGTGGCGGCCGTGGCGGATGAAGAACCCGCGCGTGCCCTTGCGCTCGTCCTTGACGCCCGCCACGCCGACGACGGAGAAGGACGTGGCCCGGTACGAGGCGTCGAGCCCCCGCGTGTTCACCAGGCGCTGGTCCTCCACCTCGTCGTGGAAGGTGAAGTACTTGGAGACGAGCCGCGGATCGGCGTCGAGGACCTCGGCTTCGAGGCCGATCAGCGTCTCGATCTTCTCGTCGTTCCCGAGCGCGGCCAGCCTCTCGTCGAAGATGTCCGGCGACTCGAAGGGCCCGAAGGGCGGTTCGGGAAGGCCGGCGCACGGGTCCGGGTCCGCCTGGACGACGGCCTCGACGAGCTCCTTCACGCCCGGCACGACCCGCGCGGGGATGCAGGTGTTGAAGAAGCCCGTCCGCCCCTCGCGGAACACGCGCACCCCGATGCCGAACGTCTCGGAAACCTTCACGCTCGACGGCTTCCCGCCGTGCACCTTGATCACGGAGGACCGCGTCCGCTCGACGCAGGCTTCCGCCTCGCCGGCGCCCGCTTCCTTCGCCGCCTCCAGGGCGTTCCCGGCCAGCGTCCCGGCGTCCTCATCCGCCATGGCGTCCTCCTCCCACGGTCAGGCCGCGGATCAGCGTGGTGGCTTGCCCCTCGCTCACGAAAGCCCACTGCCCCTGCTTGCCGCACATGCCCCCGCCGGGGCTGAAGGCGAAATCGCCGGCCGTCGCCTCCACCCCCTCGAGCAGGTCCAGCCCCCGCCCCGAAAGCGTGACGCCGGTCAGCGGAGGGCCCAGCTTCCCGTTCTCGATCAGGTAGGATTCCAGCGCGCTGAAGACGAAGCCCGCCCCGCTCATCTCGCCCGCCCCCCCGCCGATCTGCGCCACGTAGACGCCCCGGTCCACCGACCCGATCAGATCCTCCTTCGTCGCCTTCCCCGGCGCCAGATACGTGTTGCGCATGCGCGGGATCGGCGGAAATCGGAAGGACTGGCGGCGCCCGTTGCCCGTGGGCGCCAGCCCCAGCGCCCCGGCGCCCTGCAGGTCGCACAGGTAGCCCTCCAGCGTCCCCCCCTCGATCAGCACCGTCTTCTGCGCCGGCGTCCCCTCGTCGTCGAAGCGGATCGTCCCCGAGAGGCCGTCCTCGAGACCGTCGTCGATCAGCGTCACCTGCGGCGATGCGACCCTCGAACCCCGCTTGCCCTCGAAGATGGACTGCCCCTGGACGATGGCGTCCGATTCCAGCGCGTGCCCGCACGCCTCGTGGAAGAGCACGCCACCGCCCCCCGTCCCGTTGCACAGAACCACCGGCATCTTGCCCGCCGGCGCAGGCTCGGCGGAAAGCATGCGCCGCGCCATGCCGGCCGCCTCGCGCCCGATTGCTTCCGCCTTCGCGTCCAGGGCCTCGAACGACAGCGGGCCACCGAGGCTTTCGATGCCCGTGCGCCGGTTCCCGTCCCGCACCGCCGTGACCACCGCCACCAGGTCCGTCAGCCTCCGGCCGTCCCCCGCCTGCACGCCCCCCGACCCCGTCAGCCGCCAGTCCTGCGCGTACTCCATGAAGACCACCTGGACGTTCTTCACCTCGTCCCCCGCCGACCGCGCTTCCTCGTTCACCCGCCGGACCAGCGCCACCTTCTTCTCCAGCGCCACCTCACCCGGCGGCGTCTCGAGCGCCGGCGCCCTCTGGATCTCCGCGGCCCGCAACGGCGCCGGCTGCCCCGGCGCTCCCTCCCGCGCCGTGGCCGAGGCCCGGGCCGCCGCCCGCAGCACGGCCTCCTCCTCGAAGGACTCGGCGAAGGAATACCCCGTGGCCTCGCCCGAGACGACGCGCACCCCGGTGCCACGGTCGCTGGAGGAGGCGATCTCCTTCACCTGGTTCTCGGAAAGGACGATCCGGGACCGGGAGACCGTCTCGGCGAAGACGTCGGCGAAATCGCCGCCCCGCGACAGGGCCTTTTGGACGGCCACGGACAGGACCTCCGGATCCGGGAAGGATTCATCCATGGGTGCTCTCCCCTAAAGCAGCAGAGCCGCGCCACAGCGGCCACGTCTTCGACACAGAGAACGCAGAGGGCACAGAGAACTTTCAGAGGGGTTCAAGGCGCGCCCCCATCATGCACAATCGGAGAGGAAAGGCAAAGGGGCGCTCGAACCAGCCCTTCGCGCTGGCAGGGAGTGCTGCAAACGCCTCGGGGCAGCGCTTGCACGGACCGCCGGCTTCATTCGCCTCGGCTGACCGTGAGGTCCTTGATGTACGGCAAGGGCGAATTCTTCCACCTGCTCTATCGATCGCTGTCGCGATCGCAAGAGCCCGTTTCATTCCAAATTCCTTATCGCTAGACTGGCATCATCGGTTCAGTGTCGTCTTTTTTCCGAAACACTTCAGAGGAGGGCTTGGGGGGGGGCAGCGTCCCCCACAGATGTAGAGGATGTGGAAAAATCCGCTCGTGCAGTGATACAGGGATTTTTTCACAGCCTCTCAGGTCGGATCGCGGACATCCTGTCCGCAGCACCTCCGCTCGCGTTGCTGCGCCACTCCGACTTCGTCTTCGTGGCTCACGACGAACGTCGGCTCGCGTTGCTGCGCCACTCCGCTTCGCTTCGTGGCTCACGACGAACGTCGGACCGCGCCCAATCAAAACAGCCACAGCGAGAAGGGCTCAAGCGGCCTCTCACTGCGTGGGGCGGGCCGCGCGGATGATCTCCTTCATCTCGCGGACGGCGCGCTCCATGCCGACCAGGACGGCGCGGGCGATGATGGAGTGGCCGATGGCGAGCTCGGTGATCGCGGGAAGCGCCGCGACGGGGCGGACGTTCCGCCAGGTCAGCCCGTGGCCGGCGTGCACGGCCAGGCCGAGGTCTTTCCGGGCCCGGGAGGACGCGTAGCGGATGCGGCGCAGGGCCTCGTCCCGCGGATCGCCTTTTGCGTTCGCGTACGCGCCGGTATGGAGCTCGACGGCGTCGGCGCCGGTGGAGGCAACGGCCTCGAGCTGGGAAGGCTCGGGATCGACGAAGAGGCTGACGCGGACGTCTTTCTCGTGAAAGGCGTCCACGGCGCCCCGGATCCGGCGCACCTGGGACGCGACGTCCAGCCCGCCCTCCGTGGTGAGTTCCTGCCGTTTTTCCGGGACGAAGGTGACGAGGTCGGGAACGGTCTCGAGAGCGATCCGGATGATCCCGGGGTCGAGACCCATCTCGAGATTGAGGGGGACCTGGACGGTGCGTCGCAGGATCTCGACGTCGCGGTCCTGGATGTGCCGGCGGTCCTCGCGCAGGTGGACGGTGATGCCGTCGGCGCCGCCGAGTTCCGCGAGGACGGCGGCGTGGACGGGGTCGGGCTCGATCGTGAGGCGGGCCTGCCGCACGGTGGCCACATGGTCGACGTTGACGGTGAGTTCGATGTCGCCGTTCATGGGCGCCTCCTGTGTCTTGGACCCGGCAGTGTATCGCAACGGGGGGGAGGCGGGAAGAGGAAGACAGCCACAGCGCGAATGGCTTGAAATTGGTCAGTGGTCAGTGGTCATCTGAAATCCCTACCCTGAAAAAAAGCGGAGCGGTCTTTCGACCGCTCCGCTGGCTTTGCAGGGATGTTTCCGGGATCAGGCCTCCTTCTTCCCGTCGTCGTCCTCCTCCTCGTCCTCGTCCTCCTTCTCCACGGTCTTGAGGTCTCCGGGAACGTGCTCGAGGACCTTTTCGAGGCCGGGGACCTGCCGGGCGGCCTTCTTGAGCGTCTCGAGGAGGCCCGCCTTGGAATCGACGTCGGCGAACCGGAGCATCTCCTTGAACATGGGCAACGCCGCCCCGGCCTGGAGGAAGGCCTCCACCACCTTGTTGGCGCCGAAGCCGGTGGCTTCGCCGGACTGCCCCTGGAAGCCGCCGACGTTGAGGACCTTGATGTCGGAGATCTTCTCGGCGGGCTTCATGGCCTCGCGCACGATGGCGGGGAAGATGTCGGCGAGTTCGACCAGGCCCTCCTTGAGGAGGACGTGCTTGTCGATGAGGTTCTTGGCCTCGATGAGCTTCCGCTCGCCGTCGGCCTTGGCCGTCATCTCGGCCAGCGTCGCCTGGGCGATCCGCTCCATGGCCACGGCCCGCATCTCGGCGGCCTTCTGCTCGGCGTCGGCCTGCTTCAGCGTCTCATAGGCGGCGGCGTCGGCCGCGATCTGCTGGTCGATCTGGTCCTTTTCCGACTCGGCCCGCTGGTGGATCAGCACGACCTCCTTCTGGCGGTCGGCCTCGGCCGTCTTCTCGACCGTGATGACGTTCTGGTTGGCGCGCTCGCGCTCGGCGACCGCCTCGAGCTCCTTGGCGTGCTCGAGCTCCCGCTCCTTCTCCTTCTGGATGATGCCGATCTCCTTCTCCCGCTTCGCCACCTCGATGGCCAGATCCTTCTGGATCTCGGCCTCTTCCCGCTCCCGCTGGCGGGCGACCAGGTAGGTCTCCTTGGCGATGTCCGCCTCGCGGACCCGCTGCTCCTTGGCGATCTCCGCCTCCTGCACCTGCTGGTCCTTCATGATCTCGGCCTCCCGGACGGCGCGGTCCTTCCCGATCTCCCGCTCCCGGACGGCCTGCTCCTGCTCGAACTTGAACTTCATCGTCTCGGCCTCGCGCTCGGCGCGGTAGACCTCGACCTCCTTGTACTGCTGGGCCGTGGCGTACTCCTGCTCCTTGTCGAGCTCGAGCTTCTCCTTCACCGCCTGGACATCCTGCTCCTTGATGGCCACCTCCGCCCGCCGCGCGATCTCGTTCTTCTCCTTGCGCGCGCGCTCCGTCGCGTCCGTGATGAGCTTCAACCCCTCGGCGTCGAACACGTTCTTCGGATCCAGCACGTCCTTGTCCGTCTGGTCCAGAAAGACGATGCTCACGGACTCGAGGTTCAGCCCGTTCTGGATCAGGTCGTTCATCAGGGCCTTCTGCACCTCGTCGGCGAACCCGTCCCGGTCCTCGTGCAGGTCGATCATCCGCTTCGTGGCCGCCACCGAACGCAACGCACCCACCAGCTTCGCCTCCACCAGCTCCTTCACCGACTCCGGCGAAAGCGACTTCTCCCCCAGCGAGCGGGCCGCCGTCAGGATCTGGTCCGAACGCGCCGGGACGCGGATGTAGAACTCGCAACGCACATCCACACGGAACTTGTCCTTGGTGATGAGCGCGTCCTTCGATTTGCGCTCCACCTCGAGACGCATGGTCTCCAGCGAGATCCATTTGTGCTCGTGCACCAGGGGAATGATGAATCCCCCCGCGTCCGCGAACACCTTCGCGCCCCCCATCCCCGTCCGCACGAAGGACTCGTCCGCCTTGGCCTTCTTGTAGAAGGCCTTCCAGGCGATGATCATGCTGACGAAGATGGCGACCAGGATGGCCACGATCACGACGATCGCCGTGGTGAAATCCGTCGCCAGAACCAGAAACGACATAACTCCCTCCTCTTCCACGAATCGGTCCCCTTCCCCTACTCCGCGTGGGGAGAAGCGGCCGAACACCGGAACATGTTTTTCTTGCCGTCGAACGAGACCAGAACCACCCGACCCCCCTTGGGCACCGGCGGTTCACCCTCCATCATCGTCCCGTGAACCGTGTGACCCTGGCCCGTCTTGTCGGTCACGTACACCCGACCGTACGAGGCGTCCGCCTTCACGCTCACCACCTCGCCCACCCGGCCCTCCAGATCCTTCATCCGGATGGCCTGCGGGCCCACCGTGGGTACGTAGGTGGCCAGCAACTCCGTCAGGCTCTTCGTGATGATCACCGCCACCGCCAGCGACAAGGGGATCGAAACCCCCATCTTCATCCACGGCTCGAAGAAGGAAAGATTCTCGATCACGAAGAAGTTGAAGATCACACCCGTGAGCCCGAAGCTGCAAAACAGCACCTCCAGGATCACCATGAAGGGCACCTTCCCCAGGTTGAAGAACGCCAGCAGGTCGAAGAACAGACCGTGCTCCACGCCCGCCTCCGCGTGGCCATCCACGTCCGCGTCGACATCCGCGTCCACGTCCGCGTCCACGTCGACGTCGACGTCCGCGTCCATGTCCACGTCCGCGTCCACGTCCACGCCTCCCGCGTCCACCTCCGCCCCCTGCCCCAGCCCCAGCAGCGTGTCGAGGTTGAACCCCACCACCTGCATGAGGATGATCACCAGGACGAACAGGACCGGGATCGTGAAGGCCGCGTTGTAGGCCTCGAAGAAACTCTGGATGAATTCCATCGCCTCCTCCTGTGCCCGGAAGTATACTCCGACGCCCTCCGGGCTCAAAGCTTTTCCCCTCGCCTCATGCCCGCCTTCCCCGAACAGGTCGCCGGACCGAAGGCTTTTCCCGCACCGGAAGGATAAGCAAGATCCGTGCCGTCGCGCCCCCCGCCGAAAACGGCCTTCCCCGGCCTCGCCCCGATCGCCCATCGGCGCATCCCGCCCCCGGCAGGGGCGAAACGCCCCTCTCAGAACCCCCCGAATGCGCGAAGAGAATCCGGGGAATCCCGAAAGGGGCGCCATTCGGGACTCTCCGCCACGGCGGGCTCCCCGATCTCGTGGCGCAACACCCCGCGCTCGTCCAGAAGGAAATGCTCCGTTGCCCCCCCCGCCTTCGGCGTGGCCCGGACCCGGACCCCCTCCTCCGTCGTCTCGACGGCGAAAAGATAGTCCTCGTCCCGGCACGTCGCCTCCTCCACCATCCCCGATTCCACCAGCCCCTCCAGGGAAGCGAAACGCTCGTACCCGAGGAAATGGAGCTGTTCGGCCTTGAAAATCCTTTCCATCTTGGTCGCGACGCGCCTGTGCATCGCGTCCTCCCGGATGGCGAAGTAGACCGGCACGCCGACCGCGACGAGCCCCCCGGCCGCCGCGAGGGACAGAACCCCCAGCACGATCGCCGCGACGGCGAACCCCACCCCCGAAAGCTCGTCCCGGCGGGACCGGATCCTCAACAGCGCCGCCACCCCGAGCGCCAGGGTCGGAAGACCCGCCAGCGGCCAGGTGAAAAGGATGGAAACGACGCTCGCCACCGCCAGCGCGCTCGTCTGCGGCCGCGGCCGGTACAGGTCCGGAATCCGGGACGCATCCCGCTGCTGGACCAGACGAGCCTGCCCGGGGCTCGGAATCCCGAGGCGTTGCCGGTCCTCCCGCGCCAGGCAGAGCGGGCACAGCCGGCGATTTCCCTCGGTCCGAAGCGCGCCGGCGCGAAACGCCCCCTGGCACCCGTCGCACAGGACCTTCCTGTCCGGATCCGCCGGGGCGCCGCAGGACGGGCACCACGCCTCGGCGTCGCCGATCTCGTCTCCGCAATGCGGACACTCCATGGCCGTCTCCTCAGAGCCTGTGAAAGAATTCGCCGGATTCATTCGTTTCGGCCGATCGGGAATTCCATCTCAACGGCAAGGGCGAATTCTTCCACCTGCAGGATACACCCCGAAGTCCCATGAACGATGCTTTTTTGTCCGGCAACGAATCAGGATGACCGGGTCATGAAGATGTCCGATGGCCACACGCATACCGCGGCTTTCCTCGCGCAAAGACGCAAAGCGAAGCCCTGAAGCCAGGCGTCAGCCTCTGCTTCAGGGAACGCAGAGGGGCTTGGGGTTGGGTGGCTGGGAAACCGGGTGGTTGGGTACAAGGGGGCGCCGCTCAAATCCACAATCTACAATCTCCAATCCCTACTCGTTCTCGCTCCTCTGGCTAAAATCTGAAATCTGTATCCGGCGACCGCGCGAACGGCCCCCGCTACGCCCTAGCGCGAATCGATCCGGACTGGTAGAATGACCTCCATGACCCCGGGATCGAACATGAACGCACGGCGCGCTTTCGGCGCCGTCTTCCTCCTCCTGGCCGCGCTCGCTTCCGGCGCGCCCGCCTCGCGCGCCGGGGAGGCTTCGGACGAGATCCGCCTCAACCGCTCCCGGACGCTCGCCGACCTCCTGGCCGTCCTGACCCATCCCGAGCCGGGCGCCACGCCCGAAAGCCAGAGCGATCTCATCGATCACATCAAGAAGACCATCGAGGAGACCGGCACCTGCTTCTTCCGCAACGCTGCGGGGCGCCCCCGCGAGGTCCGGCGCGAGCTGCTCGCGCGGTTCCACGGCCTTCCCGCCGAGGTGCGCGAGGCCTACCGCCACCGCGTCGACCCGGCCGCGCGCCTCCTCTGGGCCCGGGGCCGCGCCGGAAACGCCGCGCCCCTGCAGGAAATCCTGGACCGCTATCCCCTCTCCTCCTTCGCCCCCGCCGCCTCCCGCCTCCTCGCCCGGAAAGCCGCCGAGGCGGGAGACTGGGACCGGGCGCTCATCCTCCTCCGCGACGCCACCCCTCCCGGACGGGCCCCCGCCCCCGGAGACGCCCTGCTCGCTTCCTTCTGCCAGCGGAAACGGGGCCTGGTCCGCCGGGCCGAGGCCCTCGCCCGCGAAGCGGAAGAACGCCTCCCTCCCCCCGCGCCGGCGAAACGCCTCGCGACGAAGCTCCTCGCCCCCCCTCCGGCATCCACGCCGGAGGTCCCGGAGGCCGGAGGCTTCACCCCCGGCCCCCGAAGGCGCTTCCCCCTGGGGCCGCTCGCCTTTCCCCCGGCCCGGCGCGCCCGGCTTCGCCGGCGCGGCCTCTCCCCGCCCCCGACGGGATTCTCCCTGCGCCGCGACGGGACCCTCTTCCTCGCGACGCCCGCCGGCGTCCGGGCCCTCGACGCCGCCTCCGGCGAATTGCAGTGGGCCTTCCCCGACACCCCCCGCGCCTTCGCTTCCGGCCGGCGCCGCGGAAGCGCCGCGCGCCCCGTCCTCCAGAACGGGCGCCTCGCCGTCTCCTTCGGCTCCTTTCTCGCCGTCTTCGACGCCGGGACGGGAAAGCTGCTCTGGCACTTCGGCCGATCCGAAATCGTTCCCGTCCCCCCCGGGGCGCCTCCCGCCGGGGAGGAGGGCCTTCCCCTTCCGGACGTCCTCTCCGCCCCCGTCCCGTTCCGGGGCGACTGGCTCGTCGCCATGACCGCCGGCCGGGGCGCCTCGGAAGCCTTCCTCCTGCGCTTCGCCCCCGGGGGATCGCTTCGCTGGCGCCTCTTTCTCGCTTCCGGCCCTTCGGCCCGGCGCTTCCGCTTCTCGCCCCGGCCCGCGATGACCGCGGCGGGCGGGGTCGCCTACGTCGCCTCCGGTCTCGGGACGCTGTTCGCCGTCCGGGCCGACGGCCCCCGGTTCCTCTGGGCCCGGCTCCACGAGAGGTTCTCCAGAGACCTGCAGGAGATCCACGACCGCCGGGGACGCCTGCCCCGGAGCCTCGCCCCCGTCTACGCCTCCCCGCTCGTCTACCTGCCGGCCCAGGACGCCGGGCGCCTCTTCGCCCTGGACGGCCTGAACGGGGAGACCGCCTGGACGTTCGAGCTGCCCCCCGGCGCGATTCTCGCCGGCGTCCAGGGGGACCGCCTCTTCCTCCGCGGGCCGGAGGCGATCCTGGCCCTGGATCGCTGGGGGGGGCGCCTCGCCTGGCGCGCCGGCGTGCCCGGATCGGAGGGGACGGGCACGCCCGCCCTGACGGCGGGACGGATCCACGTGCCCGGAGACGGCGGCCTGTACAGCTTCGAGGCGACCACGGGGAAACGGGCGGCCTTGCTGGAACTCCCCCGGGCGCGCGAAGGGCCCTGGAACCTCTCGGCCTTTTCGGGGGGGATGCTCGCGGCGGGATTCGAGGAGACGATCGAACTGCGGGACGTCTCGTCGCCCCGCCTCGACCCGCCGGGCCGCGCCCTCGCCCTGCTCTCGGAAGACCGCGCGGCGGAGGCGCGCGCGCTCCTGCTCGAGGCGGACGGAACGCCCCGTTCCCGGGCGGAACCGGCGGTGCTGGAAGCGGGGGCGGTGCGCGCGGCCCGGCGGGGAGACCTGGCCTCGGCGCGCGCCTTCCTGCGCGCCCTTTTGGAAACCGGCGGGCAGGAATCCGAGGCGGCCTGCAGGGCGCTGATCGCGGTCGGGCGTGCGGAAGCCGGCGCCGGGGATGCGGCCGGCGCGCTCGGGCGTTTTCGCGACGTCTTCGATCACGCAAAGGGCGTGATCACGCCGGGAGGGGACGGCTTCCTGCCGGCCGCGACGGTCGCGCTGGCGGAATTCGGGAAACGCGCCGGGGAGGCTGCTTCCCTCTCGATCCTGGACGCGTCGGGAAGGCAGCTCCTGGCCTTGTCCGGGGAAGACGCGCTTCCCTGCGCCCCTTCCTTTCCCGGATCGGCGTATCCGCTCTCCCCTGCGCCGGTGGAGGCGCTCCGCAGGCGATCGCGTCCCGGCGGCGTGCCCGAGCAGCGGATCGCGCTGTGGAACCGGGGCGTTTCCGGGGGCGCGGACGCGGCGGGGGATCTCCGCGCCCTCGCGGCGATGCTTCGCGCCGTGAGCCCGGACGACGCGGATCGCGTCCGGGGCCGCCTTCCCGACGGGGGGCGGGCTTTTTCGGGACGCTTCCCGCGGCTCTGGGGATGGCCGCTGACGCGTCTGAGGCACGAACCCGCCTCCGCGGGACCGCTCTTCCGCCTGGACGTTGCCGGGCGCCCGGGCGCGGGGGTTCCCGGGGAGCTCTACGGCGGGGGGCGCGACTTCATCGAGCGCATCGACCCGCAGCTCGGGTCCACGCTCTGGCGTCGCTACCTCGGGAGCTGGGTCCGGGAAGCGGTCCGGGTGGGGGACGCGCTCGTGGTGGGATGCGGCAACGCCGTGACGGCTCTCGATCCGGGAACGGGCGAGGCCTTGTGGACCTCCCCGGTGTTCGTCTCGGAGGTGGGCGCGGGGATCCACGGGGAGGGCGGTCAGTACCGGATGGTGCCGGGGCGTTCCTGCGCGGCGGTCGTCTTCCGGACGGGCAAGGCGGTCGGTTTCAACGCGTCCACGGGCCAGCGCGCGTGGGAGGCGCGCCTTCGGGGGGCAGGATACGCGGCGGTGATCCAGGATCCGGAAGGGGGGCGCGTGTGGGTGTTCCATCCGGCGGGCACGGCGACGGCCCTGGACCCGGACGGCGGGTCGCTGGCGGTGGAGAAAGAGCCTCCCGGGGGGTCGGTGGTGGACACGGGCGGGGGGACGGCGGTGTTTCTTTCCGTCGCGGGAAGGGAGACGCGCGTACGTCTCGTGGAGGCGGAGGGGTGCAGGACGCGCTGGGAGGCGACCGTTTCGGGGACGTACGGCACGATCCTCGGGGGGGCGCCGGACGGGGTTCTCGTGCTCGTTCCGCGTCGCGGCGCCTCGCGTGCGTCGTCGATCCTGGGTCTCGACGCGTCCGACGGCCGCGTGCGCTGGCGCCTGCCGGGGGGGAGGGGGAGGCGTGCGGTGGAGGCGGGAAGCGGGCTCATGATCCTGGAGGCGCCGGGGTCCCGCCTGGAGGGGTTCGATGCGGCGACGGGCGCGAGGCTCTGGAGCGCGCGCGTCGAGGAGTTTCCTCCGGCGGGGGGGGCGGTGGCCCTGTCGCCGTTCACGCTGGCGTGGGGGACGCCCTCGGGGGCGTTGTGTTTTCTCGACGCCCGGACCGGTTCGGGTCTGGGTCGCAAGGGATCGTGGTTGGGGGCGATCTCGCAGCTGTCGTGGCTGGGCCCGCGATGCCTTCTGGTCACGGGGGCGCGGGGGACGGCGTTGTTCGGGGCGCCTCCGCGCCCGGAGGATTTTCTTCCGCTGGTGGAGGGGAAGGGCGGGTGGAGGAACGCGTTGCGGGAGCAGGCCTGTTTCCTGGCGCGGGGCCGTCCGTGGGCGGGGGTGCGTTCGCTGGCGCGCGCGCTGGATGCGCGGGACCGGCTGGACATCGGTCCGTCCGACACGGCACATCGGATACTGGTGGGTGCGGTGGAGGGGGCTTCGTTTCATTCGCGGCCGTCTCTCGCGGCGCCGCGTTTCGCCGAGCCGCCGTTGCCGGACGGGGTGCTGGAGGAAGCGTGGTCGTCGTCGTGCGCGGTGGACCTGCGGGTCTCGTCCCTGCGTTTCTTGCCGGGGGGCTCCTTGAACCACCGCTGGACGGGGGAGTCGGATCTCTCGGCGACGGTGTATGCGGGGTGGGACGAATCCTTCTTCTACGTGGCGGTGGAGGTGAGGGACGACCATCCTCGATGGGGACACGACCCGCACCGCTCGACGTGGACGGGCGACGTGATTTTTTTCGCGCTGGATCGCATGGGGAACGGGGGATTTCGTCGCGACCATCGCGACGACACGATCCGGTGGGTGTTCTGGCCGAAGGATCCCGGGGGAGGCGGGGGACGGGAGAACGAGAGGGAAAAGAAGGAGCGGCGACGGCGCGGGGCGAAGCCTCGTCCGGGGGGGCCGGGGTTCGTGATGGAGCTGGCCTTTTCCTGGGAGGAGGATTTCAACGAGCCCTTGCGGATGAACGGCCTGCGGGCGCACCAGATCGTTCCGGCGCCGGGGAAGTCTTTCGGATTCAATCTTCTCCTGCTGGACGACGACGGGGACGGTCCGGAGCACTACCTGGCGCTGGCGCCGGGGCTTCCGCTGGTGCGCAGCCGCTCGCGTTCCTTCGTGGCGGACGTGTGGCCGGCGTTGTGGTCGAAGGTGGTGCTGGAATGATGGAATTGCGGATTCTGTGCGCACCCTGCACGACCTCTTTGCGTCTTGACGCTTCACGGGGAGACGCCTACAATCTTCACGCACGGCGGGGTACCCACCCTGCGGCGCTTGTCATCGAGTCTGAACGGGCATCGAAGTACGCTTCTGGACAGGGAGGGAGACGATGAAGAAGGTGTTGATCGTGGTCATCTGCGCAGTGGTGATCGTGGGCGCCGTGGTCGCCATGCAGATGTACAAGAAGCAGAAGGCGGCACAGCAGGTCGAGGAACTGAGCAAGTTCGAGATCCCGGAAGAGGGATTCGAGGTGTTCCTGAACAAGGACCGGCTCAAGTGGAAGAACCCGGATGCGAAGAGGGACGACCGGGAAAACGAGCCGGCGCCGCTGTACCACCTGGCGATCCAGAAGAAGGACATCCTTCCCAACATGGCGGAGATCATCAAGGACGGGGCGAAGGAGGACAACATCCGCTGCGCCGCCGTGATCGTCGTGGCGCACACGAAGGAGAAGGAGGGGGTCGATCCCCTGATCGAGGCGCTGAAGGCGAAGGACGGACGGCTGGGGGAATGCGCTTCCGTCATGCTCCAGCTCATGAAGTGGGAATCCGTGCCCGAAAAGATCGGAGAGGTGATCAAGAGCGCCGGCGACGAGAAGGTCAAGATGAACGCCATCCATGCCCTCACCCACTGGATCATCGAGGACCGGAAGACGAACAAGACGGTGATGGATCTGGTGGTCAAGAACCTGGACACGGAGGACAAGGAGATCCTCCTGATGCTGCTCGGGAAGGGCACGACGGCGGACAAGAAAAAGGGCCTGAACCGCCTGCAGTTCTCCTTTTCCATGGAGGAGGGGGCCAAGGACGTCGGGGACGAACTCATCGCGAAGCTCCTGCCCATGGTGACGCACGAGGACGAGGAGATCGCGAAGGCCGCCGCTTCCGCCCTCGAGGTCCAGTTCTCCTTCGTGGGGGACGCCAAGAAGGTCGAAATGATCGAGGAACTCGCCCCCCTCGCCCAGGCGGACAAGCCGAAGTACGTGCGCGTCAACGGCGTGAAACTCCTCTCCAAGCTGAACCGGGAACTCGCCCAGAACGTCGCCACGATCTCCATGTGCAATCTCGATCCCCTCATCACCGTTCTCGACGCGGACGACCCGGATCTCCTGAATCCGGTGCTGGACACGATGGAGACGTGCGGGACGAAACGCGCCCACCGCAAGGCCGTCCAGAGCTTCCAGGAGCGGATCGAGGACGAGGCCCTCGAGAAGCGGGCCGCCGAGGTCGTGGAGAAGATCGCCGAACGAGAGCAGGAGGGGGGATAGACGCCCTCGCGACAGGCCGTTTTCCCGTCCGGGCCATGCACGATTCCCGTCCCAGGATGACGCGTCGCGGATGGACTGCCGCCCTTCTCTTCCTCGCCGCCCTCGCCCTCCTGCTTCCGCCGCCGCTCGGGGCCGCCGAACGGACGACGGAAACCGAGGAGATCGAGCCCTCCCCCCCCCTCGAACGCTTCGTGGGCTTCGGCATCGGATGGCAGACCCCCCTGGCTTCCCCGGGCCAGCCCATCCCCATCTGGGCGATCCTGGCGAACGCCGACGGGCTGGCCGGCGAGGGAACGCGCCTCCGCCTCACCGTGCAGACCACCACCCTCTCCGTCCTGGCCGAAGTCCCCCTCGCCCCCCGCCTCTTCGCCGGCCTCCGCGGCGGCGGAACCACCATCAGCGGAGAATGCGCCCCCTACCGCTACGAGGAAGGCGAGCGTATCAAGGACCTCGAGATCGCCAGCAGCTGCGCCGGCGCGGAGCTCACCGCCGGCCTGGAACCCGCCGACGGCCTGCGCGTGCGCGCCTTCGCCGGCGGAAAACGGATCTGGTTCGCCCGCGTGGAAGAGACCGCTCCCGGACTCGTCAAACCCGCCGAGCACACCCGGATCGCCTTCGGCGTGGAGGGAAGCGCCGACTTTCTCGAGCACTACCTGGACTGGCAGGTGCAAGAGGGCTTCGAGGCCTCCTTCTGCGCGGCGTACCGGATTCGCGACGTCTGGCGCTCCTGGGGACTTCCCTCGAAACCGCAAACCCGGCCCGGCCGCCACAAGGAGGGAGCCCGCGCCTCCTTCGCCTGCGGATGGGCCGAGCGGCTCCTCGTCCACCACAACCTCCGCCTCGCGCTGGAAGGCGGCGTCGCCTGGGACGCCGACGTCCTCTCCTCGTTCCATCTGGGCAGTACGGTGGGCACGCCCTCGTTGCCCGGCGCCTATTACGGGGAGATTGCGGCGGACCGGTACCTCTTTTGCCAGGCGCGCTACGGCCTGAACCTCTGGACCGGGGCGCGGGGCTGGGTCACGGTCAAGGCGGGAGGCTTCCGCGAAACGGGCGGCCCGACGCGCGGGGCCCTCGGCGTCTCCGTGGGCGTCACCCAGAAGATCTTCTTCGGCATGCCCCTGACCGTGGAGTACGGCTTCTGCCCCACGGTGGACCGCAAGACCGGCTGCGGCGGCCACGAGGTGAGCGTGCTGCTCGTGGGCGCCGTGATGCTGGACGAGTTGCTCGGGGAGACGGGGGACGGCTGACCGTCTTCAGGGGGACTTCCCGTCCCTGTTCCTCATGTCGTCTCCCCCGCCGGCCGCGTCGAAGGCCTCGAGGAGGGCGTCGGCCTCGGCGAGCATCGCCTTTCTCTCCCCCGGATCGGCGTCGTCCCGTCCGGCGAGGTGGAGGAGGCCGTGAAGGGCCAGAAGGTCGGCTTCCCGCTGGAAGGGATGCCCCAGATCCCGGGCCTGGTCTTCGGCCGTGGCGGCGGAGAGGACGATCTCCCCGATCTCGGGATCCGGATCGGGCACGCGGTCGTCCTCGAGCGGGAAGGCCATGACGTCGGTGGGCCCCTCGCGTCCCAGGAACCGCCGGTTCAATTCGATGATCGTCTCGTCGTCGACGACGGCGAGGGAGATCGAGCCCGTCATCCCCAGGCGGCCCATGGCGAAGGCAAGCAGATCGACGAGCCGGTTCCCGTCCACGGGCAGGGTCTGCCGGTTGGCGAATCGTACGGATTGCATTCTGAAATCCGTGTCCGTCGACAGCGCGAACGTCTCCTACTGGGCTTTCCGGATCTCGCTGTCGGGATAGGCGATGCGGCCGTGGAAGATCCCGGCCAGCACGCGCAGGAAGGTGTCTTCCACGGTCTTGAGTTCCAGGAAGGTCAGGGTGCTCTCGTCGAGCTGGTCGTCCATGAGCTTCTTGGTGACGATGTTGTGGACCATGCCCTCGAGGCGCGCGGGGGTGGGATCGGAGAGGCTCCGGGAGGCGGCTTCCACGGAATCGGCGAGGGAGACGATGGCGGTCTCCTTGGTCTGGGGCTTGGGGCCGAGGTGGCGGAAGTAGTCCTGGCGGACCTTGAAGCGTCCGGCGCTCTGTTCGAGGGCCTCGCGGTAGAAGTACTCGATGACGGAGGTGCCGTGGTGCTGGGGGATGAAGTCGATGATGGCGGGAGGGAGGTTGTAGTCCTTGGCCATCTCGATGCCGTCCTTGGTGTGGGCGATGATGATGAGGGTGCTCATGGTGGGGGAGAGGCGCCCGTGGTGCGAGCCCTTGTGGCTCTCGTTCTCGGTGAAGTACTCGGGCTTGTTGATCTTGCCGACGTCGTGGAAGTAGCCGCCGACGCGGGCCAGGAGGGAGTTGGCGCCGATGGCCTCGGAAGCGGCCTCGGCCAGCGTCCCCGTGATGAAGGAGTGATGGTAGGTGCCCGGGGCCTCCAGGAGAAGCCGGCGGAGAAGGGGGTGGTTGTGGTCGGAGAGCTCGATCAGGCTGATGTCGGTCGTGACGTCGAAGAAGTACTCGATGAAGGGGAGGGCTCCCGAGACGAGGAAGCCCATCATGAGGCCGGAGGCCAGGCCCCACAGGGGGTCGACCAGCACGTCCCCCACGGAGGCGAGATCGCGGTACGTTGCGCCGTGCATGGCCTCCGAGGCCAGAATCATCACGGCCAGGACCAGCCCCACGCCCGCGCCCACCTTGATCAGCTTCGAGCGGTCCCGGATGCGGCCCACGGTGAGGGCGGCCGTCACGGACCCCCCGAGGAGCACCACCAGGATCCGGAACACCCCCGGTTCCGGGGCCTCCCACACGGGGAACCCTTCGGGGGAAAACGACACCGACGTGAACTCCAGCACCAGGGCGACGCACACGCCGAGATAGGCGGCGGCCATGAGTCCGAACTGCTGGTTGAACACGATCGTCAGGGTGAGGATCGTGAAGGCCATGGGGATGAGGTAACACAGGTTGACGGGAAGCTCCTGCGACGACCCCCCGCCGCTCATCAGCCGCGCCGCGAGCAGCGTCCCCAGGACCAGCACGCCCACCAGCACGAACCGCTTCACCGAGGCCACCACCTCCCGGTGGAACCGCACCGTGTAGATCCAGAACGCCCAGTTCAAGAGGATCAGGACCAGCGCGCTTCCCGCGACGCCGTGCCATCCCAGCTTCCAGAAGCCGGGGGGGCGGAACAGGTGGTTCATGTGGACCACGAGCAGGGAAGCCAGGGTCAGCACGGCGAACATGGCGAGCTTGAGCCGCTTCTGCTTCAGGGGAGGAGGCTGGAGACGGAAAGTCTGCCCCGGGAATTTCCCCTTCTCCACGGGAACGCGCTTCAAGCGCCGGCGCTTGCCGAAAACGGCCACGGGTACCTCTTCTCACGAGAACCCTGCATTATACAACGGATCCCTGCGATCTTCGCGTCCTGGCGAGAGAAAAGCCGCGGCACGAATACGCGACGACGATTCCCAGGGCCAACCCTGAGCCACATCGAAGGGTTGGGATGGGAGACTGTGGATTGTGGATTGTGGAAACCCCTCAATCCCCCAACCACCCAGCTTCCCATCCCTCCCCCTTCCGGTCCGCTTGCCTATTCCCCCTCCCCCTCCGCCCCGGGCGGCTCCGTCTCCTCCTCCCCGGCCTCGTTCTCGGCCAGGCGGTAGGCGTCGACGATGTCCCGGACCAGCCGGTGGCGGACGATGTCCTCGTCGGTGAGGCGGACGGTGGCGATGCCCTCGACGTCCGCGAGGGTCTCCAGGGCGTGGACGAGGCCGGAGGTCCGGCTCGGGGGGAGGTCGATCTGCGTGATGTCGCCGGTGACGATGGCCTTGGAACGGGCCCCGAGCCGCGTGAGGAACATCTTCATCTGCTTGATCGTGGTGTTCTGGGCCTCGTCGAGGATGATGAAGCCCTCGTTGAGGGTGCGCCCCCGCATGAAGGCCAGCGGCACGACCTCGAAGGTCTCCCCCTCGAGATACCGCCGGATCTCGCTGGGCGGGAGGAAGTCGGCGAGCGCGTCGTAGAGGGGGCGCAGGTAGGGGTTCACCTTGGCCTGGAAGTCGCCGGGAAGGAAGCCCAGCTTCTCGCCGGCTTCCACGGCGGGCCGGGTCAGGACGAGCCGCCGGCGCACGCCCTGTCTCATCTCCCGGATGCCGGCGGCCACGGCCAGGTAGGTCTTCCCCGTGCCGGCGGGGCCGTACACGAAGACGATGTCGTGGTCCCGGATGGCGTCCAGGTATTCCCGCTGGCCGGGGGAGCGGGGTTTCACGGAGCGGTGGAGGGCCTGGACGGCGAAGGGTTCCCCGTTCTCGCGGGGGGCGGGACGGTCGCCCCGGAGCAGCGCTTCCACGTCCTCCTCGTCGGGGATTTCCCCGGCCCGGATCCGCTCGAGCATCGCCTCGAGGACGGCCTGGCACGTCGAGACGTTCTCGTCGTCGCCGAGGATCCGCACGCGTCCTTCGCGGAGGACGACCTTGACGTCCAGGGCGCCGCAGATCCGTTTCAGGTGCCGGTCCTGCCGGCCGAAGAGGGCCAGCGCCTCCGCCCCGGAGGTCACGTCGATCTGTCGTTCCGCCATCGCATCACCGAAAGAGGAGCACGAGAAACCAGGCCGCCGGCCCGCTGAACAGGAGGCCGTCGATGAGATCGAGAACGCCCCCGAACTCCGGGACGAGGGCCCCGGAATCCTTGGCGTGGACGGACCGCTTCAGCAGCGACTCGAAGAGGTCGCCGGTCTGGGAGAGGACCCCCACGGTCACGCCGAAGGCGAGGGCGAAGGGGACGGCGGGGAGGAAACGGAGGGCCGGGATCGCCGGGCAGAAGAGCAGGGCGAAGCCGATCGAGGCGAGCAGGCCGCCGAGGGAGCCCTCCAGCGTCTTGTTGGGGCTGATCGGCGGCGCCAGGCGCCGCTTCCCCACGAGGCTTCCGGTGAAGAAGGCCGCGATGTCCCCGATCTTGGAGGTGCCGAGGAAGAGGAGGGTCAGCCACAGCCCCGCGGTCCCGGGAAGGTCCGGGTCGTTTCTCAACTGGAAGGTGAAGCTCAAGAGGAAGCCGACGTAGAACAGGCCGAAGATCGTGACGGAAAGGTCCTCGATCACGGTGGCCCGGCCGGCGCGGCGCAGAAGCGCCAGCAGGGCGAGGAGGAACAGGACCCCGAGGCAGAACGCGACGGTGACGGGCATCCCTTCGCCCGGGGCGATCTCGGCGTCCAGCCACTGGGCCACGAAGAGCAACCCCCCCGCGGCCGCCCCCGTGACCTTCCAGGGCCTGAGCCCCTTGCGCTCGCAGAGGGCATAGACCTCCCAGCAACCCAGCCCCCCGGTCGCCACCAAGGCCAGCGTGGAAGCGACGTTTTTTCCGGAAAGGAAATCGAGAAGGAATACGCCCGCCAGGCCCAGGATCATCCCGAGCCCGTAGCCGACCCTGAGCAGCGTTGCCTTGCCCGTTCCTTCAGCCAAGGCCGTCGCACCTTTCCTGGACACGAAGCGTCCTTCACCATCCCCGTCACTTCATTTCGATGATCTGGCTCCGCTCCGGGCCGACGGAAACGAAGCCCACCCGGGCGCCCAGCACCGCCTCCAGCCTTTGCAGGTACCCCCGGCACGTCTCCGGCAGGTCCTCGAAGGACCCGGCGTTCCCGATCTCCTCGCCCCACCCCGGGTGCGATTCCAGGACGGGTTCGACCCTGGACAGGACCGAAGGACGGGCGTCGAATCCTTCCAGGCGCTCGCCGTCCACCTTGTAGCCCGTGCAGATGCGGATCTCCTCGAGACCGCTGAGCACGTCCAGCTTGGTGATGCCCAGCGTGTCCACCCCGTTCAGCCGCACGGCGTAGCGTCCCGCCACCGCGTCCAGCCAGCCGCACCGCCGGGGCCGGCCCGTCGTGGAACCGAATTCCGCACCCTTGTCGCGGAGACGGTCCCCCTGGTCGCCCTCGAGCTCCGTGGGGAACGCCCCCTTCCCCACCCGCGTCATGTAGGCCTTGGTCACCCCGATCACCGACCGAATGTGCCGCGGCGCCACCCCCGCCCCGTGGAACACCCCCCCCACCGTCGTGTTGGAGGACGTCACGAACGGGTAGGTCCCGAGATCGAGATCCAGCAACGTTCCCTGGGCGCCCTCGAACAGCACCTCGCGCCCCGACTCCAGCAAGCGGTTCACCTCGTCCACCGTGTCGCAGATATACGGGGCCAGCGCGGGGCCGTGCGTCTCCCGGAAGGCGAGCAGGGCCTCGAGATCCAGATCCGCCGTCATCTCCTCCCCGAGAACGCGCCGCTTCGCCTCCACCAGCGGACCCGCCTTGGCTTCCCACAGCGGCGGGTCCAGGAGATCGCCCGCCCGGAGTCCGATGCGGGCGGCCTTGTCCTCGTACCCCGGCCCGATGCCCCGCCCCGTCGTCCCGATCTTGCCCGCCCCCCGTCGGCGTTCCAGCCACCGGTCCTGGAAACGGTGCTGGGGGAGGATCAGGTGGGTCCGGTAGTCGATCTTGAGACGCCCCTCCACCTCGAGGCCCTCGGACCGCACGACGTCCACCTCCTCGGCCAGCGTGACGGGATCCAGGACCAGGCCGGGGCCGATGATACAGGTCTTGCCCGGATGGAGGATGCCGGAGGGCAGGTGGTGCAGGATGAACTTCTTGGGCCCGATCACGACCGTGTGCCCGGCGTTCCCGCCCCCCTGGAAACGGGCCACGGCGTCGACCGCGCCCGTCAGATGGTCGATCACCTTGCCCTTTCCCTCGTCGCCCCACTGCAAGCCGATGAGCACGGTTCCCGGCATGGTCTTCTCCTGCAAAGTCCGTCGGCGGATTCCGGGAAAATACGGAGGTACGGTACGACGAAGCCCCCGCGACCGTCAAGCCCGGGCCGAGCGTTTCGCGGTGTACGTAGGTCATGTCCCTCCCTTCCTTTTCGTAGCTCACCTTCATGGAAATACCCCAGGGTGACCATCGAATTTCAAGTCCTCAGGGGGGTGCACGGGTTTTTTCG